>WNGA01000005.1_pt1 | contig 280876 bp, 252 predicted proteins | sample 5400061 | NCBI WGS metagenome assembly WNGA01 (sample SAMN13153366, study PRJNA577476) | soil metagenome | isolation source: 100 cm soil or saprolite under grassland replicate 2 | place: USA:California | collected 2016-06-15 | reverse complement strand
ATAGAATCGACGACGCCTTGTGGCGCTACTACGGCCAGCAGATGACAACGCTCCTCGACCCCGAGGCAAACAGCCGCGCCCTCGCCGGCAGTGACAACGATTTCGAGCAACCCGCTGTCAAGGAGCGTGGGCGCTAACAGCATCGCGGTGGATGTAGCGCTTGCCTTGGAAGATGGCCTGGAAGGTATCGAGAAGGCTACGGTAAGATTCGAGCGCTCACCGCCTCGGAGCCGACCACCCTCTACCGTGTCTACGGCGGCAAAGCGGGACAGCTCGGTCCGTACTGGACCCGGACACGGCCTTCAGGGCCGCTGCAAGCCCGAATCGATCTTGCGCTCAGGCCCGAGTGGGGGAACACAGCAACGAAGGTCGTGAAGATCGAAGTACCGGCTGGTACAAAGATCTACGAGGGGTTCGTCGAAGCCCAGGGTGGTCTTGTAGGCGGTGGAAGTCAAGTTGTGATCCCAAAGGTCGATCCTCGTTGGGTGATCCATTGATGTTCCGATGACGCAGCTGACTCAGTCTTGCCGCATCTCTTCTTCTGCGGAGTTCGGGGAGTTCCTGCGGTTATTGAAGCAGGAGGTCTCTCGGGGCGCTTTCCGTCAGCTGTGGCCCAAGAAGGACTGGTTAAGTGAAGAAGCGATCAGCAAGATTCCCGATGAGGGGCCTTGGCCCGACTACATTGAGATGTATTTCGAGGAGGCCAACAGTGGTGAGCGCTACCGCCTATCTGTAGAGACCTATCATGGGGCGGGAGGCACTTGGGACCGTGCGTAGGTATCGCCGCAAGCAGATGCCCCAAGCAAAGCGGAACGTGGGACTGCCTCTGGATACGAGCCGTTGCCGCCGCATCCGACGGACCACAACGTGCCTGGTGGAGCTACGTATGCTCCGCGGTCGTGGCGCTGGCGTAAAGAGCCCGCACTCTTCCCCACGCCGTGCGGGGCCAGCCGGTTCGATCCCCCCGCGGTCCACCAACTTAGGAAATCGAGCCGTGCCTGCCGCTAGCCTAAGACACAGGGAGGTTCTCGTGCCCGTGTCTTCGCCGCACAGCAAGAAGGTGGTAGACGAATCGGTCGTCCGCGCACTGTCAGCGTCGGGGGGCGTACACCCGGTGTTTCATATCGACGATCCAACCCTCCGGGCTCACGCGCACCGGCTCGCTCCTCTCATGGACGTGGCCCGAACAGACGAAGAGCGCTCCCCGCTTGACTATCTGCTCGGCGCACTTCATGCGCTCTTCCGAGCTCGGCAGTTGGGCTTCAAGGATCGACCGGGACGATTGGATGACGAGTACTGGAGGGGTCCCTCCACGCGTGTGTTGTACATGCAGGCCGGAGACGTAAGGACCGATGGGGCATGGCTTGCGGGTTTCTACTTCAATGCGGCGCTCGCCCGCATCGCAGCGGCCTTCGACCGCCTGGTCGCCCTCGTCGAGAAGCAATCCCCCATCACGAAGCAGGCACCCGTCAAGACGAATGCGTGGCTTGGTACCCTGGCGCGAATCAAGGCATTGGTCAAGATAGAGAATGATCTCAAGTTCCGGACGAGGCTCCAGCGGATAGGCTGGGGCCACTCGAAGAAGCCCGAGTTCATCCTAGAAAACGGGGAGCCCAGCAGGGCATATCGCGTCTACATCGAAACGAACTACTTGAAGCATCGGCGCGAGGGCCTGGCCCCTGGGCGTAACGCAACAATGGACGACGCGGTTAGAGCGCTGGCAGAGGTCATGGAACTCGCAGACCAGCGCGTGAACTTTAGCGGTCGCGCCAAGCAGCCACCGACTTCTTGATGGCGGGCATGCCCCGCAGCATGATCGCAGAGCCTATCGGCTTGATGCCTCCTCCGTCCTGTGCGGTCTTGCAGACGTGATCTGCTGACGAATGCTCTTGTCGCTTCTTGGCCTCGGTTCGCTCGTATCCGCGAGGATGAGCACGAAGGCACAAGCGTTGCAGATCAGCTCAAGGTCTCGCGAGTCACAGTCGTGATGCCCGTAATCCCCGACGGCGTACTCGTCGACATACGGGATGCCCGCATCCGTGAGGGCGACCTTAACGTCGTGGTACGCCAGTTCCAAGTACTCGACGCGCCAGTCGTCGGTACCGCAGGCCGGGCACGAGAAGTGTCGCGGCTGTGGTCCCTTGGTTTCCCTAGTTTCCTGCATCAGAGCACCTCCCAGCATGTGACCTACGTTAGCCCCTCGCCTCGCTCGTCCATACCCGGAGCCCCTGCCGGCTGAGGTAGATCGGGATGTGGCGGAAGGCCGGGTCGGCATCCTCGATCGCCCGCAAGAGAGCCCGCTTGCGGGGGGAGGACTCGTCGCAGAGCAGCGTAAGGGAGCCGCCCTCGCCGCCGGCGCCGTTGACCTTCCAGCCGAGAGCACCATGCTCACGGGCGATCGCGATCGCCCGTTGGGCCTCGGTCCCCACGAGGGCGGGATGGAGGCGGGCCTGGGCTTCCGTGTTCGCGATCATGGCCGCGCCCAGGGCCGGGAAGTCCCCGGCGTAGAGCGCGTCGCGCGAGCGGGGGGCGGTGGTGCGGAGCTCGCATAGCACCGGGTGGTCGGGGCCCGCGTTCTCCAGACCGCGGATGACCTGCTCGTGCAACGCCGACGAGTCGTGCGACTTGCCCAGGTAGACGAGCACCAGCCGCCGCTCCAGCTCCCACCAGACCTCGTTCGACACCTGGACCGGGGAGACGGTGGCGTTGGGGTAGTCGAACATCTCGATGTAGTTGATGCCGCCGTAGGCGGAGCCGAGCTGGTCCTGGATGCCGGACTGCCGCCCGAGCATCTCGGTCTCGACCCGCTGCGCCGCGTAGGCCACTTCGTGGGGGGTGAGGTGGCCGGGGGTGAGGCGATCGAGGGCGCCGACCAGGGCCACCGTCACCGCGGCCGAGGTGCCGGTGCCCGCGCCGGTGGGCGTCTCCGAGTGGATCGTGACCTCGAGCCGGAAGTCGCGCGGCACCTTCATGTAGGCGATGGCGGCTTCGAGGAGGGGGTGGGGGCCCCAGGGGGCGGGGGGTGGGGGCACCGTGTAGCGCGCGCCGTAGTTCTCGGCGTGAAGGACCACGTCGCCCGCGCCTTCGAAGACCGCGATCTGCACCTCGGCGTAGGGATAGACGCCGATATTGAAGACCGACCCGTGCCGGGCGAACCAGGTGTCGGTCCAGCCCCCGTTGTCGCAGATGCGGATGGGGGCGACGCTGTTGACCACGAGCTTCGGCTTTTCCACGTGGAGGCAGCTTAGTCCGCGGCCCGAGCTGGCTCAACCTGGCCCCGGCCGGGTTAGACTCGTCCCCTGGCCTTTCGCAAGGCCGGGAGACCGACCCGACATGAAGGACCTGACCAAAGGCCCGGTGGGCGGACACGTCCTGCGGCTCGCCACCTTCATCGCCCTGAGCACTGCTTTCCAGACCCTGTACTTCCTCGCCGACCTCTACTTCGTCGGGCGGCTGGGCAAGGAGGCGATCGCGGGCGTGGGCCTGGCCGGCAACCTGATGTTCGTGGTGCTCGCGCTGACGCAGTCGCTGGGCGTGGGCGCCACGTCGCTGATCGCCCAGGCCATCGGACGCAAGGACCACGAGCACGCCGAGCTGGTCTTCAACCAGGCCCTGGTGCTCTCGAACCTGACCGGGTTGGCCTTCGGGGTCTGGGTCTTCGCCCTGCGCGGCGTTTATTGCCGCTGGCTGGCCGCGGACGCGACGACGGCCGGGCTCGGCATCCAGTACCTGAACTGGTTCGTCCCCGCGCTGTTTCTCCAGTTCCCCCTCGTGGCCATGGGCGCGGCCCTGCGCGGGACGGGCGACGTGAAGATCCCCACCGCCATCCAGGTGGCGACCGTGATCCTCAACATCGTGCTCGCGCCGACGCTCATGTTCGGGTGGGTGACCCGACATCCGATGGGTGTCGCCGGCGCGGCGCTCGCTTCCTTCGTCGCCATCGCCGTCGGCTGCTTCGCATTCACCGCGTACTTCCGCCGCCGCGCCAGTCCCCTGCGTTTCCGGCGGGCCGACTGGATCCCCCAGCCCCGTTTGTGGGGCCGGATGCTGCGCATCGGGCTGCCCGCGGGCGGCGAGTTCGCCCTGATGTCCGTGTACATGGTCCTGGTCTACGACATCATCCGGCCCTTCGGCGCGGCGGCCCAGGCGGGCTTCGGGATCGGGCTCCGGGTGATTCAGTCGCTCTTCCTCCCGACCGTGGCCATCGCCTTCGCGGCCGCCCCGGTCGCCGGCCAGAACTACGGGGCGAAGCTGGGCGACCGCGTCCGCCAGTCCTTCTACTCCGCGGCTGCCATGAGCGCCTCCGTCATGGTGGTCCTGACCCTGCTGTGCCGCATCGCGCCCGACGCCATGGTGCGTTTCTTCAACGCGGACGCAGGCGTGGTCGCCTTCGGCTCCGAGTACCTGCGCATCATCAGTTGGACCTTCGTGGCCTCCGGCATCGTCTTCGTCAGCTCCAGCGTGTTCCAGGGCATGGGCAACACGCTTCCTCCGCTCGGCAGCTCCTCGCTGAGGCTCTTCTTGTTCGCCCTGCCCGCTTACGTGTTGTCGCGCCAGCCGGGCTTCGAGATGCGGCACGTGTGGTATCTGTCCGTCGCCTCGGTCACGGTCCAGCTCGGCCTCAACCTGTGGCTCCTGCACCGGGAGTTCGCCAAGAAGCTGTCCCCGCTGTCCCCGCTCGACGCTCAGCCGGTGCCGGCGGAAACCTAACGAGGCTTACGTGGGACAGGGTGGGGGATCGACCAAGCTCCGCTGGGGGATCCTGGGAGCCGCCCGCATCATCCGGTCCCTCGTGCCGCCGCTCCAGGCTTCCGAACGCAACGAGCTGGTGGCGCTGGCGAGCCGCAGCCCCGAGCGGGCCGAGGCCGAGGCTCGCCGCTTCGGGATCCCGCGGGCCGTCGGCAGCTACGAGGCGCTCCTCGCCGATCCTGGGATCGACGTGGTCTACGTGCCGGTCCCGAACGCCTTCCATGCCGAGTGGACGGTCCGGGCGGCCCGGGCCGGCAAGCACGTGCTGTGCGAGAAGCCGCTCGCCCTCACCCTCGAGGAGGTGGACCGCGTCGCGGCCGCGGCCGGAGATGCGAAGGTGGTGGTGGCCGAGGCCTTCATGTACCGCCACCACCCGCAGACCCTCAAGGTCCGTGAGCTGGTGGCGGGCGGGGCGGTGGGGAAGCCGCGCCTCGTGCGCGGGGCCTTCACCTTCACCCTGACCCGCGAGACCGATGTCCGCCTCGACCCGGCCAAGGGCGGAGGGAGCGTGTGGGACGTGGGCTGCTACCCGGTGAGCTACGCCCGCTTCGTCCTCGGCGAGGAGCCGGCGGAGGCGTTCGGCTGGCAGGTCGCGGGCCCCACCGGCATCGATGAGACGTTCTCGGGCCAGCTCCGCTTCCCGAGTGGGGCCATCCTCGCGTTCGACTCCGGCTTCCGCGCGCCCTTCCGCACTTTCATGGAGATCGTGGGGAGCGAGGGCGTGGTCACCGTCGCGCGCCCGTTCAAGCCCGGCCTCGCGGAGCAGATCATGCTGACCCGCGGCGAAGAGACCGAGGCGATCGACGTGGCCGGCCAGGAGCTCTACCGGGGGGAGGTCGAGGACATGGCCGACGCGGTGCTTCTCGGCCGGACGCCGCGAGTCAGCCTCGGCGACAGCCGAAGCAACGTGGCCGCGCTCATCGCGCTGCTGCGGTCGGCCCGGGAGGGCAAGCCGGTCGCGGTAAGCCAGAGGTAGACTCGGCTCTCACGAAAGGGGGGTGTCATGGAGAAGACCACCCGGCGGGACTTCATCAAGCAGGCGGCGGCCGGCGCCACCCTCGCCGCCCTGGCGGACGACGTGCTCGCCCAGACGAGCGCGGCCTCCGCCACCGGCCTGCCCACTCGGGTCCTGGGACGCACGGGCCAGCGCGTGTCGATCCTCGCCCTCGGGGGCTGGCACCTCGGCACGTTCAAGGAGGACGCAGACTCGATCCGGCTCATGCAGGCGGCGATCGACGAGGGGCTGACCTTCTTCGACAACGCCTGGGACTACCACGACGGCCGCTCCGAGGAGCTGATGGGCCGCGCCCTGGCCGAGGGCGGCCGGCGCCCGAAGGTCTTCCTGATGACCAAGAACTGCGAGCGCGATTACGAGGGCTCGCTCCGGTGCCTGGAGGACAGCCTGCGGCGCCTGCGGACCGACCACATCGACCTCTGGCAGTTCCACGAGATGGTTTACGACAACGACCCGGACTGGGTGTTCGAGAAGGGCGGAATCCGGGCGGCCACCGAGGCGCGCAAGGCCGGCAAGGTCCGCTTCATCGGCTTCACCGGCCACAAGCACCCGAACATCCACCTCAAGATGCTCGACAAGCCCTTCGACTGGGACAGCGCGCAGATGCCGATCAACGTCATGGACGCACACTATCGAAGCTTCCAGAGGCAGGTGGTCCCCGTCTGCCTGGGCAAGAAGGTGGGAGTCATCGGCATGAAGGGCTTCGGGGGCAGCTCTCCCCAGGGGATCATGGCCGCGTCGGGGCTGACCGCGGCCGAGGCCTACCGCTATTCGCTGAGCCAGCCGGTGTCGGCGCAGGTGGTGGGCATCACCAGCCTCGAGCAACTGAAGGCGGCCGTGGCCCTGGCTCGGTCGTTCACGCCGATGGGCGAGACCGAGAAGGCCGCGCTCCTCGCCCGGGTGCGCGAAGTGGCGGGCGACGGCCGCTACGAGCTGTTCAAGTCCACGGTGACGTTCGACGGGCCGCACCACCGGCGGCAGCACGGGTTCGCGGTCTGAACCTTCTCATCGTCTTCGTCAAGCAGCCGATCCCGGGTGAGACCAAGACCCGCCTGATCCCGGCTCTGGGGGCCGAGGGCGCCTGCGAGCTCTACCGCCTGCTGGCCGAGGAGGAGATCCGGCGCACGGCCGCGCAGCCGGGGGAGTACGAGCGGCTCTTCTTCTTTACTCCGCCCGAAGCGTCCCTCACTCGCTGGCTGCCTGGCGAGACGCTGCTGCCGCAGCAGGGCGCGGACCTGGGGGCGCGCATGGCCACCGCGTTCGACGAGGCCTTCCGCCGCGGCGCCCGGCGGGTGGCCATCGTCGGGACCGACGCGCCGTTCGTCTCCCGCGAGACCGTGCTCGAGGCCTTCCGGAGCCTGGACGATCACGACCTCGTGCTCGGCCCGGCCCACGACGGCGGCTACTACCTGCTCGCAGTGGACCGGCCGTGCCCCGCACTCTTCCAGGGGATCGCCTGGAGCACGCGGTCGGTCCTGGCCGGGACCGTCGAACGGGCAGGTACCCTCGGCCTCGCCGTCCGCCTGCTCGAACCGCTGCGCGACATCGACACCCTCGAGGACCTGAGGGCCGAACGGAGACGGCTCGAGCCCTTGCTCGCCCGTTCACCCAACTTGGCCGCGGCGGTGACCGCGGCGCTCAACGCCTCCTTGCGATGATCGGCCGCAGGGACGCGCTCGGAAAGCCCGTCAAGGGCCCGGCGCGTGTTTTCGGCCGCGCCGCTGGCTGATCCCTGCCTGCCGGACCCCGCTCGTCCGTGACCGGGTGTAGACTCCCGCCTTCCACCCGTACCTCTCCCGCGAGGTGGCCGAAGGGAGACCGGCATGGCTGCTGCGGATGAACTGGCGAAGGCGCTCGACGCCTTCTACGAGAGGTCGATCCGGCCCGAGTTCGAGCGGATCGACGGACACCTGGGACAGATGGACGGACGACTGGACCAGGTGGACGGACGGCTGGACCGGATGGATGGCCGCTTGGGGCAGGTGGAGGGATCCCTTGCACGGCTCGAGGGGCGCGTTGATCGGCTGGCCGAGGAGACGGCGAAAAGGCTCGACAAAGTCCTGGTCCGGATTGAGACGGTGCAACAGGACCTCGAGGCATTCCGCATCCAGACCGACGGCCGCTTGGCGGACCTCTACGGCAAGTTCGAGAAGCTCGAAGGCGAATACCACCTCATTGCAGACGCCCTGAAGCGCCTCGAGGAGCAAGCCGGACCGGTTCCGCGCGCCGAGGTCGAGAGACTGAAGGGAAGACTGGACCAGGTCGAGCGACGCCTGGGCGAGATAGAGAGGAAGATCGCGGGCCCTGCAGATCGCTGATCGCACCCGCGCCTTCGACTGACCCTGGGAGCGACACATGAGCGACCTCCTGTTCCGCTGCGAGGACTGCCGAAGTTTGTTCCCGCCGCCGGACGATGGGCGTACCTCATGCTCGAGAGGCCCGGCGTCGTCCAGGCGGACGATCTCGCGGACGGAGGAACCTCGATCCCATTGATGGCGGTCGAAGGGGTACTGGCCGCCGAAGGCTATTGGCAGGGGCCCGCCCAGGACGACGGGGACCGAAGCCGTGTCGTGGCGCAGCTCCAGGTGGCCCGGGGCTTCCTCCTGGCCCATCGGGACCATCGTCTGAGCTTCGGGGGCACCCGGCGCCTGCACCTCACGGAGTCCGATTGGTTGAACTGGCTCTGCGAAGACCCGCGGTTCCAAGTGACTCTGCGCTTCCTGGTCGAGCGACTGCGGATCCGCACCTGGGCGCAGGTGCGGGACCACATGGAGCAGCAGCGCTCGTCCGAGTTCTGGTGGGAGATGCCGAGCGAGCGGCAGGCAGCCCGTCGCGCGCTCGACGCGCTGGTGACAGCGGCGACGGCTAGCCGCGTCCCGCCCGGGCCGGACCTCCCCGAGCCAGGGACAGGAACTCCTCCCGGGTCATGAGCTGGTCGCGGAAGACCCCGAGCATGCAGGAGGTGACCGCCACCGAGTTCTGCTTCTCGACCCCGCGCATCATCATGCAGAAGTGCATGGCCTCGATGATGACCCCCACCCCGCGAGGTTGGACGTGCTCCTGGATGGCCTCCGCGATCTGCACCGTCAGCCGCTCCTGCACCTGCAGGCGGCGGGCGAACATGTCCACGAGCCGCGGAATCTTGGAGAGGCCGACCACCTTGCCGTTGGGCAGGTAGGCCACGTGGGCCTTGCCGTAGAAGGGCAGCAGGTGGTGCTCGCAGAGCGAGAAGACGTCGATGTCCTTGATGATGACCATCTCGTCGTAGCTGACCGTGAAGAGCGCGTTGTTCAGGAGTGACTTGGGGTCCTGGGTGTAGCCCCGGGTCAGGAACTTGAGGGCCTTCTCCACGCGCTCCGGCGTCTTCTGGAGGCCCTCCCGGTCGGGGTCCTCGCCGATCCCCGCCAGCACCTCCCGGATGTGATCCTGCATCGCCATCGCTCGTCCCTCCGCCCCCCGTGGATCGGCTTCCCGCATGAGTCCGCCATCCGTTTCCAAAAGACCAAGTATAGCGGCAGGGCCCGTGTTAGAGTCGGCGGTCATGCGCGCCCAGATCCTTCCGCTGATCTTGATCCTCGTCGGGCCTGGTGTGGCCGGGCCCGGGTCCGCCCTCGCCCAGCCCGCCCCCGGCCGGGCCCGGGAGGCGCCCGCCGCGAAGGCAGCACCGGCGGGTCCTCGCGTGGAAGCCTCCTTCCTGCGCGGTCTCAAGGCCCGCATCATCGGCCCCGCAATCATGGGCGGGCGCGTGTCCGATATTGCGCTCGACCCGAAGGACCCGTTCACGTTCTACGTGGCTCTCGGCACGGGCGGGATCATGAAGACCGCCGACAACGGCGTCACCTTCGACGCGGTCTTCACCAAGGAGGCGGTGGCCGCCGTCGGGGCGGTGGCGGTGTCACCCGCCGACCCGAAGGTGGTCTGGGTGGGGACGGGGGAGGCCAACGACCGGAACAGCTCGAGCTGGGGCAACGGGGTCTACCGCTCCACCGACGGCGGCGCCACCTGGAAGCACGCGGGGCTCGAGAAGAGCCGGACCATCGCCCGCGTCGTCGTCCATCCGACCGACGCGAACACGGCCTGGGTAGCGGCGATGGGCGACCTTTGGCAGCCGGGCGGGGAGCGGGGCCTCTACAAGACGACCGACGGCGGCGCCACCTGGAAGGCCGTGCTCACGGCTCCTGCGCCCTACGACGGCCGAGTCGGGTGCGGCGACGTGGCGCTCGACCCCTCGGACCCGAACGCGCTCTACGCGGCCCTCTATGCGCGCCAGCGCACGCCCTGGTCGTTCGTCGCGGGGAGGGCGGCGACAGACGGCAAGGACCTGGGCGGGATCTACAAGAGCACGGATGGCGGGACCACCTGGAAGAAGCTCGCGGGGGGGCTGCCCGGGATGACCGGGCGGATTGGCCTCGACGTCCATCGGAAGGACCCGAAGACCGTGGTGGCCATCGTCCAGAGCGACGAGGGCGGGACCACCGACTTCCGGGAGGTCGAGAGCAAGCGCGGGGGCGTGTTCCGCTCCGACGACGGCGGCGACACCTGGGCGCGCCTCTCGCCGCTCGACCCGCGCCCGTTCTACTTCAGCCAGATCCGCATCGACCCGGGGGACTCAGGCCGCGTCTACGTGCTGGGCTTCTCGGCCCACGTCTCGGAGGACGGCGGGCGGACCTTCCGCGAGGACCTGTTCGCGAAGATCCACCCCGACTGGCACGCCATGGCCATCGACCCCCGCGACCCGCGGCGGATCGTGGTGGGCACCGACGGGGGGGCGTACCAGACCTACAACCGGGGCAAGACCGTGGAGTTCCTGAACCGCTTCGCGGCGGGAGAGTTCTACCGGATCAACGTGGACCTCGGCGCGCCCTACCGGATCTGCGGCGGCCTGCAGGACAACCTGAACTGGGTCGGGCCCAAGGAGACCCGCAGCAAGGAAGGGATCCTCAACTCGGACTGGATCAACGTGGGCGGGGGCGACGGCTTCTACTGCGTGTTCGACCCCGACGACCCGAACGTGGTCTACACGGAATCGCAGCAGGGGAGCCTCCACCGTTTCAACCTCGCGAACGGCGAGCTGCGGCCACTGCGGCCGGCCCCCGCCGAGGGCCAGCCGGCCTTCCGCTTCCACTGGAACGCGCCCCTCATGGGGAGCCGGCACGAGAAGGGCGCGCTCTACCTGGCGGGGAACCGGGTCTTCAAGCTCGCGGCCCGGGGCGAGGAGTGGAAGGCGATCAGCCCCGACCTCTCGGCCCAGGAGCACGCCAAGCTCACCTCGGTGGGCAGCGGGGCCGAGAACTACGGTGTCGTCTACACCCTGGCCGAGTCGCCCGTGAAGGCGGGGATGCTCTGGGCGGGCACCGACGACGGCAAGCTCTGGATCACCGAGGACGACGGCGGAAGCTGGAACGACCTCACCGCCTCGCTGCCCCCGCCCGCGAAGGGCCAGTGGCTGAGCCGCGTCGAGGCCAGCTCCCACGACGCGAAGGTTGCCTACCTGACGGTGGATGCCCACCGCACCGGAGGCTTCGCGCCCCTCGCGTGGCGCACCGCCGACGGCGGCCGCACCTGGCAGAGCCTCGCGGGGGACCTTCCGGCCGACGGCCCCGTGAAGCTCGTGCGGGAGGACCCGAAGAACCCGAGCCTGCTCTACGCGGGGACGGAGTTCGGGCTGTTCGTGAGCTTCGACCGCGGCGGGCGCTGGCTGAAGCTCGGCGGCCTGCCCACGGTGGCCGTCGACGACATCCTCGTGCACCCGCGCGACCTCGACCTCGTGGTCGCCACCCACGGGCGGAGCCTCTACGTGCTCGACGACGTGCGAGCCCTCCAGGAGCTGAGCGCCGAGGTCCTGGCCAAGGAGGCACACCTCTTCCCGCCGCGGCCGGCCCTGGGGACGAACCTCCTGCCCGGTTGGGGCGACTGGAGCGGACAGGGGACGTTCCGCGGTGAGAACCCGCCGCCGGGCGCCCTCCTGAGCTTCTACCTGAAGGAGCCGGTCGGCGAGCCGGTCAAGATCACGATCGCGAACGCGGCCGGCGGCACGGTCGCCAACCTGACCGCCCCTGGCATCCCCGGCATCGGCCGGGTCTCGTGGGACCTGAAGCCCACGAAGGACCTGCTGTCGGAATATCGCAGCGCGGCCCCGCGGTTCGTTCCCCCCGGGGAGTACACGGTCACCCTGAAGTACGGCGTCACGAAGCACGAGCAGAAGCTGCGGGTCGAGATCGCCCCGGGGATCGAGACGCGGTAGCTCGATCCGGCTCGCGGGCAGCAAACGGAGAGGGCGCTCCCGGGGGAGCGCCCTTTCGGTTACGACCGACGACGCTGAGTCTCGCTCGTCAGCGAATCAGAAGACCACCTTCGCGCTGACGGTAGCGGTCCGCTGGCCCCAGTTGTTCGTGTTCTGGCCGAAGCTGGGGTTCGTCATGGTGTTGCCCAGGTTGGTGGTGGACCCAGCAACGCCGCTGTAGTTGTCCTGGTTGAACGCATTGAAGAGGTCGGCCCGGATGTGCACCTGGCGCCGGCCGGTGCCGAATCGCTTGAGCACGGACAGGTCGGTGTTCCAGTAGCCGGCCGTCCGCTCGCTGTTCCGCGGGGCGTTGCCGTTGCCCAGGCTGTTCGCCAGGGGCAGGTTGTTGTTACCGAGGGGCACCGTGTAGTAGCCGCTGTTGGTGAAGTGCTTGTGGTCCTTGTCCCAGGTGAAGGTACCGCTGGGGTTGATGTTGGGACGATCGGAGCCGGTGTTGCCGTCCCCGTTGGAGTCGACTCCGGTGAAGATAGTGAACGGACGGCCCGACTGGTACTGGGTGACACCCGAGACCTGCCAGCCGCCCAGGACGTACTTCAGGACGCCGCTCTTGGGGCCGGGGATCTCGTAGGTGTAGTTCACCGAGAAGCGGTGCGGGCGGTCGAACACACCACGGCTCCATTCCGCGGCGTAGGCGAAGTAGTCCTGCGGGCGCTGGGACGAGCCGTCCGTGCCGCCCTCACCCAGGGAGGCGTCGTTGTTGCTGGTGTTCTTGCTGTAGGTGTAGTTCGCGTTGAACTGCAGGCCATGGGACAGGCGCTTGTTGATCGAGACGTACACGCCGTTGTACGAGCCCCTGGCCTCGGTGTCGGCGCCGTTCGGGCCCACGTCGGTGGGGATCGTGACCCGGGAGCCGAACTGCGGATTGAGGCGCCGCGCCTGGATGCCCGGGATCGCTCCCGCGTTCTTCGTCGACGCCACCAGGGCGGCCTGCTCCGGCGTCACCACGCGGGCGGGGTTCAGGTCGACCTGATTGATGCCGTGATAGCTGCGGGCGCCCACATAGCCGACTTCCACCACGAAATCCGACAGCTCGCGCTGGATCGACAGGCTCCAATAGCGCGAGGAGGGGTTCTGGGTGTCCGGGGCCGAATTCGTCCAGGCCGCCAGGGGGTTGAACACCGCGGTGGCGCTGCCCTGGATCTTGTTGGGGTACACGTCCAGGACGGGCGACGGGTTCAGGGTGACCACGCGCGGGAAGTTCGACGCGTTCACGGTCAGGAGGTTGTAGAACAGGACGTCGTAGCCGATCCCGAACCCGCCCCGGAAGACGGTCTTGCCTTCGCCCAGCAGGCCGGAGCCTCTCGGGCTCCAGGCGAACCCTACCCGGGGCGCCCAGTTGTCGGTGTCCTTCTTCACGGGCCCCGGCACCATCGCGGCCAGGCTCTGCGGATCCGTGGCCCCGAAGAAGCCCAGGGGGCTGGTGGACAGCTCGTAGCGGAGGCCCAGGTTCAGGGTCAGGTCCTGGGAGACCCGGAAGTCGTCCTGCGCGAAGGAGAAGGTCTGCCACTGCGTGGCCAGGAAGCTCGCCACCTGCAGCGCCTGGTTGTTGGTCCCGTTTGCGTTGTTGTTCATGAAGTCCTGCAGGCTGTTGAAGCCGAAGGAACCCTTCGAGTTGAAGGCCGCCTGGTTATCGAGCTTGTTGTAGCGGACGTCCGCGCCGACCTTGATCGAGTGACGCCCCTTGATCCAGGTGAGGGTGTCCGAGAACTGATAGGCGTTCGACACGCGGCCCTGGGGGAAGTTGCTCAACCCTCCGACGGTGAACAGGCCGCTGATGGCCGCGGTCGGGCTGTCCGGATCGTTCTCGGGGAAGGCGAGGTCGCGCTTGACCAGCGAGAAGCGGAACTCGTTGAGCACGGTCGGGGAAAAGGTGTGCATCTCGCTCAGGGCGACGTTCGTGTCCTTCAGGTCCTGGAAGCCGGCGAACTGCGACCCGAACTGCAGGTTGCTGATGGCGTTGTCGTCCACGCGCCCGTTGTACGAGTACCGCAGCGTAAGGTTGTCGTTGTCGGTCAGCCGATGGTCGACGCGGGCCAGGAACGTGTTGTAGGTGCTGGGGTCGACGATCGGGATGTTGACCTGGCCGGTCGCGATGTTGACGCCGTTCACGAGGACGTTGGTGGGGTTCCGGAACACCAGGCCCGTGTCGTAGTACTGCTGCAGGAACTGGAGCCGCTGCAGGACGGCTTGACGGCTCCCGGCCGGCTGGCCGGCCCGCAGGGGGACGTTCTGCAGGGCCGCGAAGCCCTCCGCGGTGGGGATGCGGATGGTGTTCGGCCCCGGTCTCTCCTCGGGCCGCTGCAGCTCGCGTTGGTAGAGCAGGAAGAAGAAGGTCTTGTCCTTGATGATCGGTCCCCCGATGTCGACCCCGAACTGGTGGCGCTTGAACTGCGGGGACTCCTTGAGGCCGGAGTCCTTCTGGATGTTGGTCAGGGAGGCCCACCGCTTGTTGTCCTGGTAGTACTCCCAGCCTTCCCCGTGGAAGGAGTTGCTCCCGGACTTGGTGATCACGTTGACCTGCGCCCCGCTGTTGCGCCCGAACTCGACGTTGAACGGGTTGGTGAGGACCTGGAACTCGGCCACCGCCTCCGGCACGATCTGCGAGGTCGCGATGGTCACCGAGATGTCGTTGTTGTCCGAGCCGTCGATCATGAAGTTGTTGTTGCGGGAGCGCTGGCCGTTCACCGAGTAGGTCCCCTGTCCGGTGCTCGACGAGACGTTCGGCGACTGGAGGATCAGGTTGTTGATGTTCCGCGCCGCCCCCCCGAGGGGAAGCTCCGTCACCTGCCTGGCCGTCCGGGTCATCGCCACCGTGGCGTTCGTCTTGTTCAGCTCGATCGCCTCCGCTTTCGCGGTGACGGTGACCGCTTCGCCGACGCCCTTGACGGCGAGGGTGACGGGCAGCGTGACTTCCTGGGTGGCCTGGACGCGGATTTCGGGGTTCTCGACGGTCGAGAAGCCCGCCAGCTCGGTCCGAACCACATAGACCCCAGGCTCGAGCGCCGGCACTCGGTAGAGGCCGTTGACGTCGGTGACCGCGGAGCGCAGGGCCCCGGTGGCAAGGTTCTTGACGGTCACGGTCGCGCCGGGCACGACCGCGCCCTGCTGGTCACGGACTATCCCGGAAATGCCGCCGCGCGTCAGCTGGGCAGCGGCCGAGTCCGGGAGCAGAAGGGCGGCAAGCATCGCCAAGGCCACGATCTGCGGAACCGATCGCAATCGCATCGTTCCTCCTGTGTGCACAGTTAGCGTCCTACACGGACTGGATTTTCCGGAAGAGTCCACCCGTCCAAGGGGCGAGCGTGTCGTGATGACTGCGATTGGCATGCATTGTGCCACCGGCAACTGTTCCGCCTTCGCAGCGTAAGTTGTTCGTTGTCAGCGGATAGGAGAGACTTCCTTCCCCGCCGATCCGACTGCGATTCGACAGATCCAAGAAATTGAACAGGTACTAGTCAAGAAATTGGAGGAATGACTCGGAGGTGAGGAAGGGATCCTCCAACACCACGCGATCGCCGGCCACCAGGGCCATCCCGAACACCACGTCCGCGTGCTGCGCGGAATCGCCCTTCGCGTTGCAGGAGAAGAGCGTGAACTCCACGGGGGGTTCGCGCGAGAACACGTGATGCGCCCGGGAGCGAGCGTGGTGTGCGTATCGAAGGTCACGCGGTCCCCGCCCGCTGCGTCGAGCGCGTCGTTGAAGTTCGACCGCGCTGGCCCTGCTCGTCGTAGATCACGCCCAGGCGCCGGATCATCCTCCGGATGGACGCGCTGAACGTCTTCAACCATTCAATTAGGACCTCCCTTGGCCGTCCCTTCCCGCATGATGCGTTCCGGAGCATCCAGGCCCCGAGGCGGGGGGCGGAACGGGAGACGTGGTGGGCCAGCAACTCGTCCTGCGCCGGGAAGACACCGAGGGGGCCCTCCTCTCGGTCCTGAAGGGCCTCGAGATCCAGAAGACGCTGGGGGCCGAGCCGGTGCTGACCGCGCTGCGCCACTTCCCGGCCCAGCCCGCCCGGCTCGCGGACTTCCCCCCGGACCTGCACCCGAAGCTCCGCCAGGTGCTGGAGGCGCGCGGCTACGAGGGCCTCTACGCGCACCAGCGCGAGGCCTACGACGCGGTCCAGGCCGGCCGCCACACGGTGGTCGTCACCCCCACCGCCTCCGGCAAGACGCTCTGCTACAACCTGCCCGTCCTCGACTGCATCCTGAAAGACCCCGACGCGCGGGCCCTGTACCTCTTCCCGACGAAGGCCCTCTCCCAGGACCAGCTCGCCGAGCTCTACGCGATGATCCAGGCGCTGGGGGCCGACATCGGCACCTTCACCTACGACGGCGACACTCCCCAGGATGCCCGCAAGGCCATCCGGGCGCGCGCCCACGTCGTGGTCACGAACCCGGACATGCTCCACAAGGGGATCCTGCCCCACCACACGAAGTGGGGGAAGCTCTTCGAGAACCTGCGCTACGTGGTGGTGGACGAGCTGCACAGCTACCGGGGCGTCTACGGCTCGCATCTGGCCAACGTCTTGCGGCGGCTCGGCCGGCTCTGCCGCTTCTACGGCTCCGACCCGCAGTTCCTCTGCTCGTCGGCCACCATCGGCAACCCGAGGGAGCTGGCCGAGGCGCTCACCGAGCGGGAGATGACGCTGGTCGACCGGAGCGGGGCTCCCCGGGGCGAGAGGTACTTCGCGATCTACAACCCGCCGGTGGTGAACCGCCAGCTCGGCATCCGCAAGTCCGCCCTCGGCTCCGCCCGCGACGTGGCCCTGTCGTTCCTGGGCCGGGGCCTGCAGACGATCGTCTTCGCCCCCTCGCGGCTCGCCACCGAGGTGCTCGTCACCTACCTCAAGGAGGCCCTGGAGACCCGGCCGGGCTCCGAAGGGGTGGTCCGCGGCTATCGCGGGGGCTACCTGCCGAACAAGCGGCGGGACATCGAGCGGGGACTTCGCGCGGGCTCCGTCCTGGGCGTGGTCTCGACCAACGCCCTCGAGCTGGGGATCGACATCGGAAGCCTCGACGTGGCGGTGCTCCTCGGCTATCCGGGGTCGGTGGCCTCGGCCTGGCAGCAGGCGGGGCGCGCGGGCCGGCGTCACGGCACGTCGGTGGCGGTCCTGGTGGCGAACTCCACCCCTCTCAACCAGTTCATCGCCAAGAACCCCGACTACTTCTTCGACGCGCCGGTGGAGCAGGGCCGCATCAACCCCGACAACCTGCAGATCCTGGTCAACCACGTGAAGTGCGCGGCCTTCGAGCTGCCCTTCACCGCCGAGGAGCGCTTCGGCCGGGAGAACCTTCCCGAGATCCTGAGGTTCCTGGAGGAGGAGCGCCTGCTGCACCGCGCCGGGGACCGCTGGCACTGGACGAGCGAGAGCTACCCGGCCGACGCCATCAGCCTGCGCAGCGTCTCCTCCGACAACTTCGTGGTGCAGGACACCACGCGGGAGCCCCGCATCATCGCCGAGGTGGACTACGACAGCGCCCCCTCCATGGTCCACGAGAAGGCCATCTACATCCTGGAGGGCAAGACCTACTTCGTGGAGAAGTACGACCACAAGGAGCGCCGCGTCCACGTGCGCGAGGCGGAGGTGGACTACTACACCGACGCCATCACCTGCACCAAGGTGCGGATCCTGGACCGCTTCGCCGAGGAAGCGCGGGGGAGCGCCCGCCGCAACCACGGCGAGGTGCACGTGACCTCGCAGGTGGTGGGCTTCAAGAAGATCAAGTTCTACACCAACGAGAACGTGGGCGCGGGCGACCTGCAGATGCCCGAGAACGAGATGCACACGACGTCCTACTGGCTCACGGTTTCCCGGGAGGTCATGGCCGCCCTGCCCTTCACCCAGGAGGAGCAACGGGACGGGGTGGTGGCGCTCTCCTACACCCTCGGCCAGATGGCCGCCCTCTTCCTGATGTGCGACCGCCACGATCTCGGGATCGCGCTCGGCGACAACGGGCAGGGTGAGGCTCACGTCTCGCGCGGGCGGCAGCGCCTCTGGCCTCCTCCGACGCCCGCTGGGGGGTCTGGGGGGACCGCTGGGTCCCCCCAGCACGAGAGGGGCGTCGGATTCACTCCGGCGCCCCGTGAAGAACCCAACATCTTCCTCTACGACAACTACCCGGGCGGGATCGGGTTGTCCGAGCCGCTCTACCGCCTTCACGACCGGCTGCTCGCCGAGAGCCGGACCCTCATCCGGGCCTGCCGATGCCGCGACGGTTGCCCATCGTGCGTCGGCCCGGCGGGAGAGGTGGGCAGCCGGGGCAAGGAGGTGGCGAGCGCCATCCTGGAGGCGGTCCTCGGGCCGCACCGATGAGGGAGACGGTTCTCTGCGCTCTCTGCGTCCTGTGCGGTTACGGAGCCGCTCCCGCCGTTCGCGTGCGGGCGGTGGTGCTGCTCTTCATCCATCTGAACCACACGAACCGCCTGCTGAGAGACGAGGCGGCGGTGCGGGCGCTCGGGGTGAAGGGGTTCGCAGTGGCCCGTGACGGCCAGGAGCTGGAACTCTAGGGTGTCCACGGGCTCCCTCCACGACCGGCTGCAGCGGCTGCGGCGCCCGGCGGAAACCGAGCCCGCGCCGCCTCCCGCCGAGCTCGGGCTTTCAGCCCTGGCCGCTCAAGGCCGCGACACCTGGAGCCTCGACCAGCTCGAGAGCTCGATCCTCGGCCAGCCCTCGGCCGAGCCCTCCCTCAAGGCGCGCCTGGAGAGGCTGGTCGAGGTGGCGACCCGCCGGGAGCGGCGGATAGCACCCGCCGCGCTGGCCCTCGAGGAGCTCGTCCAGGGAATGCGGATCGAGAACGAGCGGGGCGAGTTCTTCCTCACCGAGACCGACGTGCACCTCGAGGTGCGCCACGGCGACGTGCCGCTCAGCCGCTTCCGCACCCTCGACCCGAGCACCGTGGGGATACTGACCGCCGAGCCCTCCCTCGCGCGCTTCGACCTGTCCCAGGCCGTCTTCCTCGACACCGAGACCACGGGCCTCGCGGGAGGGGCGGGGACCGCGGCCTTCCTCGTCGGGGTGGGCTTCGTGGAGGGCGATCGCTTCCGGGTCCGCCAGTACTTCATGCGCGACTACCACGAGGAGCCCGCGCTCCTCCACGCCCTGGCCGAGGACCTCGGCCGCTTCCGCCAGCTCGTGACCTTCAACGGCAAGATGTTCGACGTGCCCCTCCTCGACGCGCGCTACCGATTGAACCGGGTACGCTTCCCCCTGGGCGAGGTCCTGCACTTCGACCTGCTGCACCCGGCGCGGCGCCTGTGGAGGGCGCGTCTCGAATCGTGCCGCCTGCAGGCGCTCGAGGCGGAGCTGCTCGGCCTCCTCCGGGTGGGCGACGTCCCCGGCGAGCAGATTCCGCAGATCTACTTCGACTACGTGCGGCGGCGGGACGCGCGGGCCCTGGCCCGGGTCTTCGAGCACAACCGCCAGGACATCGTGTCGCTGGCCGCCCTGGCCGTGCTGGCCTGTCAGTGGGTGGAGGAGGGCCGGGCCGAGGATCCACGGGACGTCTACAGCCTGGCCCGCGTCCTCGAGCGGGCCCGGCTCTACGAGCGGTCCGACGCCGAGTACCGGCGCGCCCTCGCTCTCGACCCGGGGCCCCTGCGCGGAGCCGCCCTCATGCGTCTGGCCGCGCGAGCCCGCCGTGCCGGCGAGCCCGCCATCGCGGCCGCGCTCTGGGAGGAGGCGGCGGAGTCGGGGGAGCTCCTGGCCCTGCGCGAGCTGGCCGTGCACCACGAGCACCGCCGCCGCGAGCCGGAGGCCGCCCTGGAGGTGGTGGACCGGGCGCTCCGCTGGCTCGAGGACGCCGTCTCCGACGATCCCCGCGGCCAGCGTTTGGCGACGGACTTCGCGAAGCGGCGGGGACGCCTGCTTCGCAAGCTTTCTACTTCACCTCGGTGTGCAGGAACTCCACGAGCTCCTGCATGATGACCGGCTTGGTGAAGACGGCCATCCCGGACTTCTCGGGCTTCGGGATGAGCGGGGAGTGCGTGTAGCCGGTGAGGATGGCGATGGGCAGGCCAGGGAGGATCCGGCGCAGGGTCTCGGCCAGCTCCGCTCCCCCGCGGCCCGGCATCACGAGGTCGATCAGGGCGGCGTCGAAGCTGGCGTCCTCGGCCTTGGCGAGGGCGTCCTCGGCCGACTCGAACGTCTCCACCTCGTAGCCGTGGCGGGACAGCGACCGCGACAGCATCTGGCCGATGACGGGATCGTCGTCCACGATCAGGATGCGCGCTGGCCGTTTCATTTCCCCGCCTTTCTGGCGGACGCAGGAGCCATCGTAGCCGACATCCCGCCTCCCGTAAAGGTTTCGGTTAGACTCTCTCGCCTCATGGAGCGGCGGAAGTGGCGAGAGACGCTCGCGGACACCCTGGGCTTGCTGGCCATGGTCCTCGTCCTCCTCGATTACCTGAGGCCGTCGCTCCTGTTCCTGCCCACGATCGCGGCCGGCGGCGACACGCCGTGTCACTACCCGACCGCGGCCTGGTTCCATGAGAACTTGCTGCCCGCATTTCGACTCCACGGGTGGTATCCGGGGGCCTACCTGGGCCACCCGCTGCTCCTCTACTACTTCCCGCTGCCGTTCCTGATCATGTCGGCGCTGGCCCCCGCCACCGGGCTGCCGGTGGCCTTCAAGCTGGGCACGGTCCTCGGCGTCTTCCTGCTGCCACTCTTCACGTACGCGTCGTTCCGGCTCATGCGCTTTCGGTTCCCGGCCCCCCTCCTGGGCGCGGCCGCGTCCCTGGTCTTCCTCTTCCTGGAGGAGAACCCGATCTGGGGCGGAACCATCGCGAGCACCCTCACCGGCGAGTTCTCCTACACCTACGGGATCGGCCTGGCGGTGCTGTTCCTCGGCCTCGCGTACCGCACCTACGCCGCCGGCCGTCCTCCCTGGGCTCCGGCCGCGCTTCTCGCGGTGACCGCCCTCGCCCACGGCTACGCGGTGCTCTGGGCCGGGCTCTCCGCCGCCTACTTCCTCTACTTCGCGCGCAAGCCGTGGCGGACGCTCCGCTGGCTGGCCACGGTGGGAGCGTTCGCGTTCGCCCTGGCGGGTGTCACCCTCGCGCCGCTGCTCGCGGACTGGCGCTGGACGACGCCCTACGACGACCCGTGGATCACCGTGACCACGCAGGGACTGCTCCCGAACCTGCTGTCGCCGCTTTTCGTGGCGGCGGGCCTCGGCATCCTGGCCACCCTGGTCTTCGCCCGGTGGACGGGCGGCCCCGACCACCGCCTGCTCTTCCTGGGCCACGCCGCCCTGGTGGGGGCCGCCCTGGCCGCCGCCGGCCCCGCCCTGGGCGTGATCGACGTGCGCTTCGTCCCGTTCGCGCAGCTCGCCCTCTGCCTCGCCGGAGGGGCGGCCCTGGGCCTCCTGCTGCGACATCTGGTCGCCGCGGACCTCGCCGCCCTGGCCCTGGTGCTCCTCGCGATCGTCTACGGAGACCGGAACTCGCGTGTCCTGCGCTTCTGGATCGACTGGAACTACACCGGCCTCGAGTCGAAGGAGCTGTGGCCGGCTTTCCGCGAGCTGGCGGACACCGTCCGGGGGACGGTGGCCTCGCCACGGGTGGCGGTGGAGTACAACGTGATCCACGAGCGGGCCGGCTCGATCCGGATGTACGAGACGATCCCCTACTTCAGCGGCCGCTCCACCCTCGAGGGTGTCTACAACCAGGCGAGCCTCCAGACCCATCCGGTCTACTACCTGGCCTCGGAGCTGTTCGCGAGCTCGCCGAATCCGTTCCGCAGCCGCAGCTACTCGCGCTTCGATCCCGTTCACGCGATCCCACGGCTGAGGCTCTTCAACGTGGGCGACGTCGTGGCCGTGAGCGACGTCCTGAAGGACACCCTGGACGCCCGCCCCGACATGCGCCGGACCGCCGACATCCCGCCCTACTCGGTCTTCCACCTGATCGATCCCGGGCCGGGCTACGTCGAGCCCCTCGCCTTCACACCGGTCCGGTCGTCTTGGAACGGCTGGCGCGACAAGGCCTACCGCTGGTTCTCGCGGAAGCCGGCGAGCCCGGCCCACCTCGTTTTCACCGACGACCCGCGGTTCACCCTCGCCGAGCGCGACCCGTACCTGCCGCCCCCCGAGGTGCCGCTGCCCGGCGGGGTGCGGGTGAGCGCGGCCGTCGAGGACGAGCGGATCACGATCACCACCAACCGCCCTGGTCATCCCCTGCTGGTGAAGGTCTCGTACCATCCGCGCTGGCGCGCGGAAGGAGCAGACGGACCCTACCTGATCTCGCCCGCCCTCATGATGGTGGTCCCGCGGCAGGAGACGGTGCGGCTCGTCTACGCGGGGCGGGCGGTCTCCGACGGGCTGGGGCTGCTCCTGAGCGCGGGCGCTCTCGTGGCCATCGGGCTGGCGGTCCGCAGGGAGCGGCGCGCCGCTCGGTCACCCGCGGCGCCGGTCGTAGTTGCCATGCCGAGCGAGGAGGCCCGGGCAGGCCGCCGCTGGGGCGGCCTCGTCCCGGGCCTGCTGCTGCTCGCTCTCGTCCTGATGCGCCTGCGGCCCGACGCGACCGTGAAGGCTCACGACCAGGAGCTGGACCACCTGTACGAGAAGGCTTCCCTGGCCTATGCGGATGAGCGCTTCGCGGACGCGGCGGAGTACGCGCGCCACGCGGTGTTCGCGGGACCGCAGTCGCCGCTCCGCCTCGAGCTCCTTTGCCTGCGCGGCGAGAGCCTCCTGCGGGCGGGGCAACCCCTGGAAGCCGCCCAGGCGTTCGAAGAGGTGCTGCAAGGCCCCCCGAACGAACCCCACGTCCCCCAGGCGCTCTTCTCGGCCGCCGCGGCCCGTGAGGCGGCGGGGGACAAGGCGGGCGCCCTGGCCCACCGCGAGCGGCTGCTGAAGGAGTTCGGGAAGACGCCCTGGGCCGCGCGGCTCCGGGAGGCCGGCCAGGCACCCTAGTTCAGTTGGAGGTTGTCGCCATGCATTCCCCGCGCCGGCGTGAGTTCCTCTCGTCCCTGGGAACCTTCGCCCTCCTGCCCACCGTGCGCACCGAGGCGGAGCTGGTCCTGCACAACGCCAACGTCCTGACCATGGACCCGGCCCAACCCCGCGCGCAGGCGGTCGCGATCTCCGGCGGGCGGTTCCTGGCCGTCGGCCGCGACGCCGACGTCCTCAATCTCGCCACGGCACGCGCGGCGAGGGTCGACCTCGGCGGCAGGACGGTCGTGCCGGGCTTCATCGACGCGCACACGCACCCCGCGGCCGCGGGCTACCTGCATCTGAAGCAGATCGATTGCGCGCTCGGCTCCATCGCCAGGATCCAGGAGGCGCTCCGATCGAGGGCGGCCCGGACGCCGCCCGGGGACTGGGTCCTGGGCTTCAAGTACGACGACACCAAGACCGCGGAAGGACGGTTCCTCACCCGCGAGGACCTCGATGCCGTGTCGACCGCCCATCCCGTGCTCGTCGGCCATCGCGGCGGCCACACGGTCTACGTGAACTCCCTGGCCCTCCAGAAGGCCGGGGTCACCGAGCGGACGCCCGATCCCGAGGGCGGTCGCTTCTACCGCGATCCCGCGACGGGCCGGCTCACCGGCCGGGCGGCCGAGACCGCGACCGCCGCCTTCGAGAAGGCGATCCCGAACGCCCTCAGCCGCGACGAGCGGCGCGAGGGGGTGAAGCTCATCGGGGCGATGATGGCGCGAACCGGGCTGACCTCGGTCACCGACGCCGGGGGCTCGCCCGAGGATCTGCAGGCCTATCAGGACGCGCGCGAGGCCGGCCAGCTCCCGGTGCGCGTGTATTGCCACATCCGCGCGCCGCACCTCGCCTCCATGCTGGAGGCGGGGGTGCGCACCGGCTTCGGCGACGAGTGGGTGCGGGTGGGAGCGGTGAAGATGGTCTGCGACGGCTCGATCTCCGAGCGCACGGCCCGCCTGGCCCAGCCCTACGTGGGCCGTCCCGACGACCGCGGCATCCTGGTCACCCCGGAGCCCGTGCTCTACGAGACCCTCAAGAAGGCCCACGAGGCCGACTGGCAGCTCGGGGTCCACGCCAACGGCGACGAGGCGATCGACGTCGTGCTCCGCGTCTACGAGCGGCTGCAGCGGGAGCGTCCGCGGCGCGACCCGCGCTTCCGCCTCGAGCACTGCACGATGATCACCGACGGCCTCGTGGAGCGGATCAAGGCCCTGGGCGCCGTTCCCACGCCGTTCTCGACCTACGTGTACTGGCACGGCGAGAAGATGAAGGAGTACGGGGCGGAGCGCCTGGACCGGATGTTCGCGCTGCGCAGCTTCCTCGACGCCGGCATCCGGGCCACCCAGGCTTCGGACTACCCGCCCGGCCCCTTCGAGCCCATGATGGCGCTCCAGTCCGAGGTCACCCGCACCGATTCCCGAGGCAACGTCTGGGGCCCGCGGCAGAAGGTCACCGTCGAGGAGGCGCTGCGCGTGGGCACCATCAACGGTGCCCACGCCTCCTTCGAGGAGCGGCTCAAGGGCTCGATCGAAGCCGGCAAGCTGGCCGACCTCACGGTGCTGGGCCGCGATCCCCTGCGCGAGGCCGCGTCGTCGCTCATCGGCATCCCGATCGAGCGGACCATGACCGGGGGCCGCTGGGTCTTCGAAGCTTGAACCACGGGCCTCGGGAGCTAGAGGCCCGCGTCGCGCAGGAGCCGGCGCAGCTCCCCTTCGGTGACGCGATGGCGCGCGAGCTCCTGCCGGCCCAGCAGGAGCACCGGGATCTCGAGCACGTAGCGGGCCTCCAACCGGGGATCCTCGCGCACGTCCTTCTCCTCGAGGCGCGCGCCGAACTCGGGCAAGACCCGCTCGAGGACCGCGCGCATCTCCCGGCAGAGCCCGCAGTCGGGCTTGCCGAGGAGGACGAGGGTCGGAGGTGCGCTCAGGAGGCGATCCGGCCCTCGGTCTCGGGCCGCCGCATGAAGGTGGCGAGACCGGCGGCCGCGATCACGAGAACGATCGCGAGCTGGACGGCGAGGGCGGTCAGGTCGGGGTGGATCCCCATCCAGGGGATCTCCGGGAAGGGGACGGGCCGGGGCTTCAGGTAGCCGGCCGCAACCAGCCCGTAGATGCCGGAGCCCGCGAAGGAGACCGCGAGACCGCAGAGGAGCAGGCTCGAGAAGGCGAAGAACGGCCCCAGGGGCAGGCGCCGCACCGTCCGGTTCATCACGAGGGCGGTGGCGACCACGGCCAGGAGGCCGGCGAGGGCGCCGGCCCAGACCTGGCTGCGCTGGGCCTCGGACTCGAGCAGCAGGGCCTGGGTGAAGAGGATGGTCTCCGCCGCCTCGCGATAGACCGCGAGGAACGCGAGGCCGGAGAGCACGTAGAGGCTCCGGCGGGAGAGACCGCGCTCGAGCTGCTCCCGCAGGTAGGCCATCCAGTGGCGCGACTCGACCTTCGAGATCATCCAGAAGCTCACGGAGAAGAGGACGGCCGCCGCCAGGAGCGCGACCCCGCTCTCCACCAGCTCGCGCTGGTCGGCGCCCAGGGAGATCGCCCGGTCGAGGACCCACCAGGTGGCCACCCCGGCGGGAAGGGCCCCCACCCAGCCGGCGTGGATGTAGCGCGCGGCCTCGGGGCGGCCCAGCCGGCGCAGGCCGGCGAGCAGCGCGCCCACGAGGAGCGCGGCCTCGATCCCCTCGCGCAGGTAGATCAGGAACGCGGCCGCGAAGGGGACGGCGGGTCGGCCCGTCTCTCCCAGTCCGGCCAGCCGGCGGTCGAGGGCCTGGCCCCGGGTGCGCACCCGGTGGGCGCTCTCGCCGCCCGCCATCGCGGCCCGCAGGCCGTGGAAGGCCGACTCGATCTCCCTCGTCCCCGCCGCGTCGCGCGCGCGCAGCCGCGGCTCCAGGGGCTCGAAGCCCTGGAGGTAGGCGTCGATGGCGAGACGGTCCCCCTCGACCGCGTGGCCGGCCGCGTAGGTCTCGACCGCGCGGCGCACCAGCGCGCGCGCTCTCTCGATCCCCGCTCCCGCCGGCGGCTCGGTGAAGGCGGCCTCCCGGCGTACCCAGGCGAGGGCGGTCTGGGGGGCCGGGTTCCGCTCGGCGCGCAAAGCCTCGAGGACCTCGTGGTCCGTCAGGAGCGCCATCTGCCCGAGGGTCATGGCCACGGGGGAGCCCACGGGGTCGCCCTCGTGACCCAGCCGGAAGACGAAGAAGGCCAGGTTCCAGCGATCCTCGGGGGACAGGGTCTCGAACGACGCCATGGCGGTGCCGGGAACGCCGAAGGTCAGCGTGTTGTAGATCCGGTAGGGGGAGAGCTCGCCCAGCCGGCGCGGGTCCTTGAAACGCGCGGGCACGGGGTTCAGGGTCCGAGCGCGTTCGGTATCGGCGTTGCCGGTGGCGCCGTGGCAGGTGGCGCACGACTCGGCGTAGAGGACCTGGGCCTGGACCAGGTTCGGCCGCTCGAAAGGCATCGTTTCCAGGCCGAAACGGGCGATCGCGGCCTCCCGGGCCACTCGGCAGGCCTTCCGGACCCGGTCGGGATCGGCCTTGGTCCGCACCAGCTGCTCCACCTCGGCCAGCGCCCCGAGGAGCGGCGCGTCGGCCTGGAGCCCCTTCGCCAGGGCCCGCGCATCGGCCGCGAACTTGAGCTGCTCCTGGTACTCGCTGTCGTCGAGCACCCGGCCATCCCGGACCGCGCCGGCATAGTCGCCGCCGACGTAGTCGGCGAGGGTCACGAGGCGCTGGGCGTCGCCCCCGTCCGCCACCGCGGCCGGCGGAGGAGCCGGGTGGGCGCATCCGGCGATGGAAAGGGCCACGATCAGCCCGAATGGAACATTTGGGCGATTCCTGAAAATGAAATCCATTTTCAACTTCAGGAGGTTAGCATCGCTGGCGAACGCACGTCAAGGAGGGGAGCTCTCCATCTCCCGGACGATGGCGGCCGCGGCCCTCGCCGGATCGGCCGCCTCGGTGATGGGCCGACCCACGACGAGGTAATTCGCCCCCGCGGACAGAGCGGCCGCGGGGGTGGCCGTTCGGGCCTGGTCGCCGGCCTGTGCTCCCGCCCGCCGGATTCCGGGGGTGACGATCAGGAAGGCCTCTCCGCAGGCCTCGCGGATGAGGCCCACCTCGTGGGGAGAGGCCACGACGCCGTCGATCCCCGCGTCCTTGGCGAGACGCGCCAGGCGCCGTACCGAGTCGAAGAGGGGCCCGGAGAGGCCGACCTCGGAAAGGCTCGCCTCGTCGTGGCTCGTGAGGACCGTGACCGCGAGGAGCCGCAGGCCGACGGCGGGGCGGGCGGCCGCCGCCGCCTCGAGCATCGCGCGGCCGCCCAGGCCGTGCAGGGTGAGGAGCGAGATGCCGAGGCGGAACGCGCTCTTCACCGCGGCCGCCACCGTGTTCGGGATGTCGTGGTACTTGAGGTCGAGAAAGACCTTCTGGTTCCGGGCCACGACCGCGCGGACGATCTCGGGGCCCGCGGCGGTGAAGAGCTGGCTCCCGATCTTGAAGAGGCCGACGCGGCCGGCCAGGCGGTCCACGAGCCGGAGGGCGTCGTCCGCGGCGGGAACGTCGAGGGCCACGATCAGGCGTTCGCGCGCGTTCACCGCTCGGGCTCCTTCAAGGCAGGGGGTACTGGAGCGTCCCCACGACCTGGTTCACGTCCGCAAGGCCGTGCCGCTCCAGGTACTCCGCGAGCTCTTCCAGCATCCGGTCGTAGAGGCCGGGGTCGACGAAGTTCGCGGTGCCGATCTGCACGGCCCGGCAACCCGCGATCAGGAACTCGAGGGCGTCCCGGGCCGAGGTGATCCCGCCGATGCCGATGACCGGGACCTTCACCGCGCGCGCGGCCTGCCAGGCCATGCGGACCGCCACCGGCCGGATCGCGGGCCCCGAAAGCCCGCCCGTGCCGAAGGCGAGGCGGGGCTTGCGCGCCTCGACGTCGACCACCAGGCCCAGCAGGGTGTTGATGCAGGAGAGGGCGTCCGCTCCTGCCTCCTCCGCCGCGCGGGCGAACACCGTGATGTCGCCCACGTTGGGCGAGAGCTTCGGGATCACGGGCAGGCGCGTGGCCTTGCGCACCGCCGCCACCACTTCGTGGGTCATCACGGGATCGCCGCCGAAGGCCATCCCGCCCTTCTTCACGTTCGGGCAGGAGATGTTGATCTCGAGGCCGCGCACCCCGGGCGCGCCGTCGAGGATCCGCGCGACCTCGGCGTACTCCTCGACGGTGTCGCCGCAGATGTTGACCAGCACCACCGTGTCGTAGCGGGCGAGGCGGGGGACCACGTCCATGACGAAACCCCGTACTCCCACTCCCTGCAGGCCGATCGCATTCAGGAGTCCGGACGGCGTCTCCACGATCCGCGGGGTGGGGCAGCCATCCCGCGGCTCGAGGTAGAGCCCCTTGCACACGAGACCCCCCAGGCGCGAGAGGTCGAGCAGGCCCTCGTACTCGACGCCGTAGCCGAACGTGCCCGAGGCCGCGATCAGGGGGTTCTTGAAGCGCAGCCCCGCGATCTCGACCGCGAGGTTCATGGGTGCTCCGGCCAGACCACGGTCGCCGCGTCGAAGACCGGCCCCTCCGTGCAGGCGCAGCGGTACCTCGGCCGGGGCTCGCCGGCCCGCCGCACGAGGACCACGCAGCCCAGGCAGGTGCCGATGCCGCAGCCCATCCACGGGTCGAGGCTCACCTCGGCGGCCAGGCCTCGGGCTTCCGCCAGACGCGCCACCGCCTGCAGCATCGCGTCGGGGCCGCAGGCGTAGAGCCGCACCGGGCCCGGCCGGCCGTCGAGGTGCGCCTCGAGCGGGACGGTGACCCGCCCACGTGCGCCCAAGCTGCCGTCCTCGGTGGCGGGGACGAGAGGCACCCCCAGCGGCTCGAAGATGTGCCGGAGCTGAAGGTCGGCCGCGGTGCGGCCGCCGTAGAAGACCCGGCCCGCCCGGGCCGCGCGCCGGAGCTCCTCGCTGAACAACCGGAAGGGGGCGATGCCGTAGCCCCCCGCCACCATCACCGCCTCCGTGCCCGGGGGCGGGGGCGTGAAGGCGCGGCCCAGGGGGGCGAGGCATTGGGCGAGCTCGCCCTCGCGCATCGCGCAGAGGGCGCGCGTGCCGTCGCCCACGGCCTTGACGAACAGGGTGAACGTCTGGCGGTCCGGGTCGACGGCGAGGATGGAGAAGGGCCGGCGCAAGGGGGGTTCGGCGCAGGCGCCGGCCTTGATCATCACGAACTGGCCGGCGCGGGCCTCGCGGGCGGCTTCGCGGTGTTGGAAGGTGAGCAGGTGGTAGGCGCCTCCGAGGGCCTCGCGCCTCATCAGGGGAACCTGCCGGTTCGCGGGCATTCCGATGATGATAACGCGACGGCCCCGCTCGGGTCGACGCAGCCGCCGGCGATCAGGTAGGCTCCCCGGATGTTCTCCCGGACGGTCCGCTCCGCGGCCGTCGCCTCGTGGCTCCTGGCGGCGAACCTCGTCGTGCTCACCCTGTACCTGAACCCGGAGGTGACCCTGCTCGGCGAAGCCACGGCCCTCTTCCTGAGCCTGTTCCTCCCCTACGCGCTGCTCGGCACCGCCGCATTCCTCGTGTTCACGCTCTTCCACGCCGCCTTCCGCTTCGGGCCGCGCCCCGGGTCGCTTCTCAGGGGCTGGCCGTGGCTCGGCTCGTTCTTGTCCCTCGCGGTCACCGCCACCTCCGCGGCCTACGGGTTCAACCTGCTCAGCTACCGGCACTCCATCCCGGTCGACTCGCTCCGGGCCTTGGCCGCTTCGGCGGCGGCCGCGGCCCTCGCTCTCCTGGTCCTGCTCGCGGTCGGCCTGGACACCCTGCTCTTCCCCCGGCGCGGCCGCTCGCTTTCCGCGGCCTTGGTCGTCCTGGCTCCCGCGGCCACCCTCGTGGTTCCCCTCGCGCTACGTCCCGGCCCCCGGCCCCCGAGCCCCCCGGTGCCCGTGTCCCTCGATCCTGCCACCTCGGTGCGCCGCGTCACCCTCATCGGCATCGATGGCCTGGGGCCGGCCTTTCTCCGGGACGGGGTGGCTCGTGGCAACCTGCCGGCTTTCGCGCGCCTGCTGCGGCGCGGCGCTTCCGGGCCCCTGGCCACCCTCCGCCCGACGGAGGCCCCGCCGATCTGGACCACCGTGGTGACCGGCCGCCTCCCCCGCGACCACGGCGTCAAGAGCTTCGTGACCTATCGGCTGCTCGGCTCCAGCCGGACCTACGAGCTCCTGCCCAAGGGGGCGCTCGTGGGCCTGCTGGAGAGGGCGAGCCTCGTCTCGACCCGCCCGGTCACCTCCACCTCGCGCCGCCGCCGCGCGCTCTGGAACGTGCTCTCCGCCTTCGGCGTCCCGGCGGGGGTGGTGCGCCTCTGGGGCACCTACCCTCCCGAGCAAGGTCAGGGCTTCACCCTCTCGAACTACTTCCACCTGTTCCGGGACGACAAGGCGCGGGCCGAGGGGACGCTCCAGCCGCCGGACCTGCTGCCGGAGGTTCGGGCCCGCGCGGTGCGGAGCGGCGAGGTGGATCCGGCGCTCCTCGCCGAGTTCGTGGACACGGCCGCCTCCGATCCTCCCGGCGCCCCCTGGCGCCGGGAGCTCGTCGATCGGGCGCTCGCCCCGGACCTCACGTACCGTCGGGCCGGCCTCGTCCTGCGGGCGGCCTACGACCCGCCGTTCTTCGCCTCGTACTTCTACGGCCTCGACGTGGTGGGCCACGCCTTCTACCGCTACGCGCACCCCGAGCGTTTCGGCGACGTGTCGGCCGCCGAGTCGCGGCGCTTCCGCCGCGTCCTCGACCGTTACGCGGCCCTGCTCGGCCAGTGGGTCGGGGAGTCGGGCCAGGGCCTGCGCCCGGGGGAGGTGCTGATCGTGGTCTCCGGCTACGGCATGGAGCCGGTGCCGCTGTGGCGGCGCCTCCTCGCCGGCCTCACGGGTGGATCGAGCTACTCCGGTACCCATGAGGGAGCGCCGGACGGCTTCTTCCTCGCGGTGGGAGACGGCGTTCGGGCCGGCGCGCCCCTCGGCCCGGCCTCCGTCCTCGACGTGATGCCCACGATCCTCTACCTCTTCGGCCTGCCGGTGGCCCGGGACATGGAAGGGCGGGTCCTGACCGAGATCCTGGACGACGATTTCGCGCGCCGCAATCCCGTGACCTTCATCCCGAGCTACGAGAGTCTCGCCATAGCACCCGTGGCGGCCCACGGCGACCTCGACGACCTGCCGCCCCAGCCGGAGGAGGAGCCCTGAGGCGCCCGCGGCTCGTTCTCTTCGACATCGACGGGACCCTGCTCTCGGCGGGCGGCATCTCCGCCCGGGCCCTCGCGGCGACCCTGCGCGAGACCTTCGGCACCGAAGGCGCGGCCGAGAGCTACGACTACTCGGGCAAGACCGATCCCCAGATCGTGCGCGAGCTGATGAGCGGGGCGGGTTTCGCGGAGGCGGAGATCGAGGCGCGCATGCCGGCGGCGCTCGATCGGTACCGGGCGCGTCTTTTGGCCTGGCTGCGGCCCGAGGACGTGACGGCCAAGCCGGGCGTCGGCCCGCTCCTCGAGGCGCTGGCCGCCGAGCCGCGGGTGACCCTCGGCCTGCTCACCGGCAACCTCGAGCCGTGCGCGCGGGCCAAGCTCGCTCCTCTCGGCGTGAACCACTACTTCCCGTTCGGGGCCTACGGCTCCGACCACGAAGATCGCTACCGGCTGCCCGCGGTGGCCCTCGAGCGGGGCCGATCCGTCGTCGGGGTCGCATTCGAGGGCGCGGACCTCGTGATCGTGGGGGATTCGGTGCACGATGTGCTGTGCGGCCGGGGCCTGGGCGTGCGGGCGGTGGCGGTGGCCACGGGCAGGACCCCGCGCACCCGACTGGCCGAGGCGGCGCCGGACGCGCTGCTGGAGGACTTCGGTGAAACCACGGCCGCCGTCCAGGCCATTCTCGGCGACGGCGAGGTATAGGGGTGGGGCATCAGAGAGCGGAGCCGCACGAGGAACAGCATTTCCCTCCCCCTACGTGGGGAGGGATAGGGTGGGGGGTCGATGAACGACAGGGTGGGGGGTCAATGAACAACTCGCTCGCGCTCGTGAGCTTGACGGTGGGCGTCACGCTCCCGGTGGCCCTCCTGGCGGGGGCGGGTGCGCCTTCCCTCGACGGCCGGGTGGACGCGGCCGTGCAGCGTTTCGCTCCGGAGGCGATCGAGATCCGCCACCACGTCCACCAGAACCCGGAGCTCGGCAACCGCGAGCGGAAGACCGCCGATCTGGTGGCGGAGCGCCTCCGCGCCCTGGGCCTCGAACCCACGACCGGCATCGCCCACACGGGGGTAGTCGCGGTGCTCAAGGGCGGCCAGCCGGGGCCCTTCGTGGCGGTGCGGGCGGACATGGACGCGCTCCCCGTCATCGAAGACACCCTGCTGCCCTTCAAGTCGACGGTGCGCACCACCTACCTGGGCCAGGAGGTGGGGGTCGCCCACGCCTGTGGCCACGACATCCACGTGGCGGTGCAGATCGGGGTGGCCTCGATCCTCACGTCGTTGAAGGACCAGGTGCCGGGGACCGTCCAGTTCATCTTCCAACCCGCCGAGGAGGGACCGCCTCCGGGAGAGGAGGGCGGAGCGCAGCTCATGCTCAAGGAGGGCCTCTGGAAAGAGGCGAAGCCGAGCGCGGTCTTCGGTCTTCACGTGAACGCCCAGAGCGAGGTGGGGCAGATCAAGTACACGCCGGGGCCGACCATGGCCGCCGCGGACTCGTTCCGCATCGTCATCAAGGGCACGCCCGCCCATGGCGCGCGGCCTGAGCTGGCGGTCGACCCCATCATCGTGGCCTCCCAGGCCGTGATGGCCCTTCAGACGATCCGCTCGCGCAACCTGCGGCCGCTGGATCCGGCGGTGCTCACCGTCGCCATGATCCGGGGGGGTCAGCGGCAGAACATCATTCCCGAGGAGGTCGAGATGCGGGGGACCGTCCGCACCTTCGACGGCAGGGTGCAGGACCTGATCGAGCGGCGCATGAGGGAGATCCTGGAGGGAGTCACGAGGTCGGCCGGCGCCACCTACGTTCTCGAGTACGAGCGGGGCTACCCGGTGACGGTGAACGACCGAGCGCTCACCAGCGCCACCCTTCCCTCCCTCGTGCGGGCCGTGGGGGAGAAGAACCTGTTGCTCGACGAGCCCCGAACGGGAGCCGAGGACTTCTCGTTCCTTGCCGGGGAGACTCCGGGGTTCTTCTATTTCCTGGGCGGGCTGAAGCCGGGGACCACATCCGGGGATCACCACACCCCGACCTTCCTCGTGGATGACGCGGCCATCCCCGTGGGCATGCGCGCGATGTCCTACGTCCTCCTCGATTACCTGGCCCGGGAAGCCGGAAAGAAGCCCGCCCCGCGGTAAGACTGAACGCTTGTCCTCCCTGACGCGTCGGGGTACGATCCGCGGGCTTTGGCGAGCCTGGACGCGTTGAAGGGAGCGCGGGTCGTCTGATGGCCGCTGCCCCTCCGCTCCGCTCCAAGCTCGAGCTGATGGACGCGGACCGCATGGCCCGCACCCTCTCCCGCATCGCGCATGAGATCGTGGAGCGCCACCCCGACATGAAGGGCCTCGCCCTGGTGGGGGTGCGGAGCCGCGGGGTGCCCCTGGCTCGACGGCTGGCCCGCCGGCTCGGAGAGGCCACCGGAAACACGCCCCTGGTGGGTGCCCTCGACATCACCCTCTACCGGGACGATTTCACGACCATCGCCGCCCAGCCCATCACCCGGGGGACCGACATCCCGTTCTCGATCGACGCGCGCACGGTGGTCCTGGTGGACGACGTGCTCTTCACCGGCCGCACCGTGCGCGCCGCCCTCGACCAGCTCATCGACTTCGGCCGGCCCGCCCGCATCGAGCTGGCGGTGCTCGTGGACCGCGGCCATCGCGAGCTGCCCATCCGGGCCGACTACGCCGGCAAGACCATGACCACCGCCCACGAGGAGGTGGTGCAGGTGCTGCTCGAGGAGGAGGACGGACGCGACGCGGTGCTCTTGCTCGAGCGGGGAAGCGCGCCCGCCGCGGGGCCGAAGGGGCGGTCGCGGCCCGAAGCCTCGCGCGCGAGGAGCAAGGCCGCTCGGCCAAAGCGTCGGAGGCCCCGTCGGTGAGCGCGTTCCCGCACCGCCACCTGCTCGGCATCGAGCGCCTGGAGCCCGCGGCCATCCAGGTCGTGCTCGACACCGCGGACGGGCTCAAGGAGATCCTGGACCGCCCGATCAAGAAGGTCCCCACCCTCCGCGGCAAGACCGTGATCAACCTCTTCTACGAGGCCTCCACCCGCACGCGCTCGTCCTTCGAGATCGCGGAGCGGGTGCTCTCCGCGGACAGCCTCTCGATCGCCACCGCCACCTCGAGCGCGCAGAAGGGCGAGACCCTGCTCGACACCGCCAAGAACCTCGAAGCCATGAACCCCGATCTGATGGTGATCCGCCACGCCTCGTCGGGGGCGCCTCACTTCCTGGCCCGCCACTGCCGCTTCGCGGTGGTGAACGCGGGGGATGGGGCGCACGAGCACCCGACCCAGGCCCTGCTCGACGCCCTCACCCTGCGCCAGCGCAAGGGCCGCCTCAAGGGGCTGCGGGTCGCGATCGTGGGCGACATCCTGCACAGCCGGGTGGCCCGCTCGAACCTGTGGCTGCTCTCCAAGATGGGGGCCCAGACCGTGCTCTGTGGCCCGCCCACCCTCATCCCGCCCGGGATCGAAGCCCTGGCCTCCGTCACCCACCGGATCGAGGAGGCGATCGAAGGGGCGGACGCGGTCATGATGCTCCGCCTGCAGCTCGAGCGGATGGCGGGCGGCTTCTTCCCCACCATCCGCGAGTACCACGCCCGCTTCGGCCTCACCGGCGAGCGCATGAAGCGCGCGAAGAAGGACGTGCTGATCCTCCATCCCGGCCCCGTGAACCGCGGGGTCGAGATCGCGAGCGAGGTGGCGGACGGGCCCTACTCCGTGATCCTCGACCAGGTCACGAACGGGGTAGCCGTCCGCATGGCCATCCTCTACCTGCTGCTGGGCGGGAGCGGCGAGGCCTCGGCATGAGCCGGCTGCTGCTCAAGGGGGGGCGGGTGGTGGACCCTGCCCGAAAGGTCGACGCCCCGCTCGACGTCCTCCTCGCGGACGACACCGTCGAGGCGGTGGGGAAACGGATCAGCCCCCGCGGGGCGCAGGTCCTCGACATGAAAGGCCTCGTGGTCTGCCCCGGCTTCATCGACCTGCACGCCCACCTGCGCGAGCCGGGGCGCGAGGACAAGGAGACGATCGCCACCGGCACCCGGGCCGCCGCCGCGGGGGGCTTCGCGGCGGTCTGCGCGATGCCGAACACGGAGCCGGTGAACGACCACGCGGGGATCACCCGGCTGATCCTCGAGAAGGCGAAGGCCGAGGGGGCGGTGCGCGTCTACCCGATCGGGGCCATCACCCGCGGCTCCCAGGGCGAAGAGCTCGCGGAGTACGGCGACCTGCGCGAGGCCGGCTGTGTCGCGGTCTCGGACGACGGCCGGCCGGTGGCGAGCGCGCGCGTCATGCGCCGGGCTCTCGAGTACGCGAGAGCCTTCGACCTGACGGTCATCGACCACTGCGAGGAGCCGACCCTCGCCGATCAGGCCGCGATGAACGAAGGCCCGGTCTCGACCTTCCTGGGGCTGCGGGGGACTCCCGCGGCCGGCGAGGCCATCATGGTCGAGCGCGACGTGCTCCTGGCCGAGCTCACGGGCGGCAAGGTGCACATCGCCCACACCTCGGCCGCGGCTTCGGTGGACGCGGTGCGCCGGGGCAAGGCCCGGGGGGTGCGCGTCACCGCCGAGGCCACCCCCCACCACCTGCTCCTGATCGACCAGCTCGTCAAGGACTCGGAGTACGACACCGCCACCAAGATGAACCCGCCCTTGCGCGCCGAGCGCGACCGGCAGGCCCTCCTCCAGGGCCTGCGCGACGGGACGATCGACTGCATCGCCACCGACCACGCGCCGCATGCGGTGGACGACAAGAAGGTCGAGTACGACCACGCGGCCTTCGGCATCGTGGGGCTCGAGACCGCGGTGGCCCTGTGCCTGGACCGCCTCGTGGGGAAGGGCCTTCTCGACCTCCCGCACCTCGTGTCCCTCCTCTCGACCAACCCCGCTCGCATCCTGGCCCTTCCCGGAGGGACCCTCGCCCCGGGGGCGCCGGCCGACGTCACCGTCCTCGACCTCTCGCGCAAGCGCCAGATCGACCCCGCCCGCTTCGAGAGCAAGGGCCGGAACACGCCCTTCGCGGGCTGGAAACTCGAGGGCTGGCCGGTCATGACGATCGTGGGCGGCCGGGTCGCGTGGAAGGACGCCCGGACGTAGGCGGGCGCGCTCGTGAGCGTCGAGGCCGCCGTCGCCCTCTACCACCGGCTGCTCGAAGCCGACCCGGCGGCCGCGCGCGAGCAGCGCGAGTGGTTCCAGGAGGCCCTGCGCCGCGAGGGCGTGACCTTCGACGGCGCGCCCATGCCGAGCTTCCTGCGGCCCCACTTCGTGGGGCGCGCCGACTGGGCGGCCCTGCGGTGGCAGGGCAACCGGCTGCTCGAGCTGGCGGCCCGGGTGGCCCGCCACGCTTTCGGGGGCGACGTGGGACGGCTCTGCGCATTCCTCGGCACCCCCGCGGCGGAGGTGCCCTGGGTGGCCCTCGATCACGGCCCACCCGACGTGGTCCTCTCGCGGCTCGACGCCTTCCTGACCCCGGAGGGGCCACGCTTCATCGAGATCAACAGCGACGCCCCCGCGGGCTTCGGCTACAGCGACCGCATGGCCCGCGTCCATCGCAAGCTCCCGGTCTTCCGGGAAGTCGCGCGGACGCATGCGGTGAGCTACCAGGCCTCGGACGAGGGACTCGTGCGGGCGGTGATGGGCGCCCTGCCTCGGGCCACGGCCGGCCCGCCCCTCGTGGCCATCGTGGACTGGACCGAGGTGAAGACGCGGGCCGACCAGGAGATCCTCCGCGAGGCATTCCTGGCCCGCGGCTTCGACTGCGTGCTCGCCGATCCCCGGGCCATGACGGTCCGCGCGGGCCGGCTCCGGACCCCGGACCGGCCGGTGGACGTCGTCTACCGGCGAGCCGTCCTCTCCGAGCTCGTCGACCACGAACCGGAGGTGCAGGCCTTCCTGACCGCCTACCGCGCCCGGCTGTGCCCGTTCGTGAACACCCTGCGCTGCCGGCTCTCCGAGGACAAGGCTTTCTTCGCCGTGCTGACCGACGAGGCGTTCGGCCCGCTGATGAGCGAGGACGAGCGCCATTTCCTCGCGGGGGCCCTCCCCTGGACGCGCAAGGTGGAGGAGCGCCGGACGGTCAAGGACGGGCGCGCCGTCGACCTCGTGCCCTTCATCCTCGCGGAACGCGAGCGGCTGGTCCTGAAGCCGGCTCACGCCTACGGCGGCCGCTCGGTCTTCGTGGGCGACGAGACCCCGCCCGCGGAGTGGGAAGCCGCGGTACGCGCCGCCCTCGGCGCGCCCTGGGTGGTGCAAGAGCGGGTCGTCATCCCCGAGGAGCCGTTCCCTGCTTTCGAAGGCGGGTCGCTCGGCTTCGTCCCCCTCAAGGTCAACACGAACCCGTTCTACGTGGCGGGCCAGGACGTGGGGGCGGTCACCCGCGCCTCCCGCAGCTCGGTCATCAACGTCAGCGCGGGCGGCGGCAGCGTCCCCACGTTCGTGATCGGGTGATTCGTGTATCCTGGGGTGGCGCCGCTGGAACCAGAGGAGGCTTGGCGATGAACCGCCTCATCCTGGGCATGGCCGTGGTGGCGATCGCGCTGGCGAGCCCCGCCGCGGGCAATCCCGACAAGGACAAAGACAAGGACAAGGGCAAGAAGAAGGACAAGAAAGGCGAGTCGGTCACGTTGGCCGTCGGCTTCAACACGGAGCAGCGGGACTACGTGCGCGTCTACTTCGTCGAGAAGCACGGCAAGGGCAAGTGCCCTCCCGGCCTGGCCAAGAAGAACAACGGATGCCTCCCGCCCGGCCAGGCGAAGAAGCGCTACTCCCTCGGTCACCCCCTGGCCTCCGGCATCGAGATCCGTCCGGTGCCGGCCGAGCTCGAGGTCCGCATCGGGCTCCCGCCGCCCGGCTATCGGTACGCGGTCGTCGACGGGGACCTGGTCAAGCTGGCCGTGGGCACGCTGCTGGTGGTCGACGCCATCGACGGCCTCGTGCAGTAAGCCCCCGACTGGCTCGAGGATCCGTCAGGGCGCGTCGCCGAAGCCCGCCCCCCGCGCCAGTCCCCGGGGGTCCCAGGGGGAGGCCCCACCGCCCAGGTAGCGGTGGAACCAGTCGAGGTGCGCGGCGTAATAGAGCGCCATCTCGTGCCAGGCCGGCCAGTGCCCCGCCTCCTCGAAGACCAGGAGGCGCGAGGGCACCCCGCGCTTCTGCAGGTCGGTGAAGAACATCAGGGACTGGGTGTAGGGGACCCGGAAGTCCTTCTCTCCCGTGATCACGAGGCAGGGGGTCTTGAACGCGGTCACGTATCTGGAGGGCGAGGCCTTCTGGTAGTAGGCGGGGTTCTCCCAGGGGGCGCCCTTCAAGTCCCACAGGGGGAACCACAGCTCCTCGGTCGAGCTGAACATGGAGCGCAGGTCGTAGACCCCCATCATGGAGGCCATGGCCTTGAAGGGGTGCGCGTGCCCTTCCAGCCACATGACCGCGTAGCCGCCCCACGACCAGCCCATGACTCCCATCCGGTCGGGGTCGACGTAGGGGAGGGCCGCGACGGCGTCGGTTACGCGGGCGATGTCCTCCATGACCTTGCCCTCCCAGTCTCCCGAGATGGCCCCCGTGTACTCCTCGCCGAAGCCGGTCGAGCCGTGGGGGTTGGGGAACGCGACCACGTAGCCCGCCCCGGGGTAGACCTGCCAGTCGCCGCGGAAGCTGTCCGCCCACTGCGTCTGTGGCCCGCCGTGGATGTTCAGGATCACGGGGTACCTCCGGGCGGGGTCGAAGCCATGCGGCTTGACGATGAAGACCTGGACAGGCCGGCCGCCTGCGCCCGGGACCGCGATCTCCTCGGCCGGCCGCACGTCGACCTCGGCCTCCACGGCCGCGTTGTGGGTGGTGAGGCGTTGGGGCGGCAGGGGCTTCTCCCGCAGGTCGATCCGGAAGAGCTCCTGCGGCTCGCCGACCCGCCGCCGGCAGACCACCGCCCCCGTCCGTCGGTCCACCACCGCGATACGGAAGCGGTCCGATTCCCAGCCCGGCACCTTCTGCATGCGGTAGGCGAGGAAGCGGCCGTCCGGCGAGTAGGCGGGTGATCCGTCCCAGGCCCGGTTGGCCGCGGTCAGGTTGCGGGGCTTCTCGAGGTCCGCCGCGGGCGCCGCCACCGCGGCCGTGAACAGGTCGGCGTTGGTGGTGGAGGCCTCGTCGCCTTCGCGGTTCGAGGTGAAGGCCAGCTCCCTGCCGTCGGGCGAGAGGGCGAAACCCGGCGGACCGCCGACCTGGAAGAGGGGCGAGTCGAAATCGCCGGGTGTGAGGTCGCGCAGCGTGGCCTCCGGCCGCGTCAGGTCGAGCACGAGGACGTGGCTGCGCTTGGCGTCGCGCCATTCGGTCCAGTGACGGTAGAGCAAATGGTCGGCCAGATGGGCCTTGAGCTTGGACTGTCCCCGGGCGTCGTCCTTCTTCTTGTTGCACGCGGCGTCCGCGCCGCATTCCACCCAGACGTCCGCGCTCACCGCGAGGAGGCGTCCGTCTCCGGAGAGCGTGAAGGCGCCCACCCCGCCCGGGAAGGCGGTCCTCTTCTGCGGCTCGCCTCCGCTCATGGACCACACCTGGGTCTCGCCGGATCGCGTGGACAGAAAGTAGAGCGTCTTCCCGTCCGGGGAGAAGCGCGGAACGGAGTCGGTCTTGTCCGTGAAGGTGAGGGCCCGTCCGTTCGCGCCGTCGGGGTCGATCCGCCACAGGTTGGCCTGTCGCTTGACCGCCCCGAGATCCGAGGTCGTGACCTTGTAGACGATCGTCTTGCCGTCCGGGGCGAGGGCGGGCTCCTCGACGCCCTGCAGGCGGTAGAGGTCGGGAATGGTGAACGCGACCTTCTCCGCGGCCCCCGCCCCGTCCGCCACGGCGAGCGCGGCCACGATCGAGAATCCCAGGGAGCTGCGCATGAGCCCCTCCAAGCAGGGGTGCGATTCAAGGAGCGGCGGAGAGCTCCGCCTGCGCCTTCTTCCGCGCGGCTTCGAACTCGTCGCCGGCCCGCCAGGCGGGGAGGGGGGTAGCGTTCGCGACTCTCACCCCCAGGTAGAAGAGGAGCTGGGCGTCCTCTACCGCGCCCGCGAGGTTCCAGTCTTCGCGCAGCTCGTCGGAGGGCTGGTGGTAGTCCCTGGCCTCGAACGCCTCCTGTTGCTCCCGGCCCCAGCCCGCGGGACGGCCGATCATCTTCGTTCCCGCCTTGAGGTATGCGGCGGGAACGCCGATCCGCGCGAGGCTGAACTGGTCCGAGCGGTAGAACGAGCCACGGTCGGGGAACTGGTCCCCCACGACTTCCCGTCCCTGGGCGGCGGCCAGGGCGCGGAGCCAGTCGTCCAGGTTGGATTTGCCGAGGCCGATGACGGTGACGTCCTGGCTCGGGCCCCAGATGTTCACCCCGTCGATGTTGATGTCGGCGGCCAGGCGGCCCGCGGGCACCGGGGGGTTCGCGGCCAGGAATCTCGAGCCCAGGAGGCCCTGCTCCTCGGCCGCCACCGCGGCGAACAGGATCGTGCGGCGCGGCCTCTCGGGAAGCGCCTTCATGGCCTCCGCGATGCCCAGCAGGGCGGCCACCCCCGAGGCGTTGTCGAGGGCGCCGTTGTAGATCGCGTCGTGGCCGGGCTGGGCGCCGGGCTTGACGCCCAGATGGTCGTGGTGGGCGGTGTAGAGGACGGCCTCCCGGGCGAGAATGGGATCGCTTCCGGGCAGCCGGGCGATCACGTTCGCGGTCTGCCTCCTCTGCACCTCGTTCCGGAGCACGAGGCTGACCGTGACCCCGAGGGGGACGGGCCGGAAGTTGCGCTTCTGGGCGGCGGCGCGCAGCGCGTCGAGGTCCTGCCCGGCGAGGCGGACCACGCGCCGGCAGGCCTCCTCGGTGGCCCAGGCCTTGACCGGCAGGACCGCATCCCCGGTCTCGGCGGGAAGACTGAACTGCTCTCCCGTCCACGAGGTCTGCACGACCTGCCACTTGTAGCCGGCCGAAGGCGTCGTGTGGATGATGATCGCCCCCGCCGCCCCTTGGCGGGCGGCCAGGTCGTACTTGTAGTCCCAGCGGCCGTAGTAGAGGCGGGTCTTGCCCGCGAAGAGGGCCGGGTCATCCTCGGGGTCATTGTTCATGAGCAGCAGGACCTTGCCCCTGAGATCCGCCCCCTTGAAGTCGTCCCACTGGTACTCCGGGGCCACGATCCCGTAGCCCACGAAGACCACGTCGGCCGCCTCGAGGCGCACCTCCGGCTGCGCCGCCCCCGAGAACGCGATGTAGTCCTCGTGGACGCGCAGGTCCTCCCCCTCGCTCCCGCGCACGAACCGGACCGTCTCGGGGCTCTTCGTGCTGATCCCCACGATGTCGAAGACCTGCTGCCAGGAGCCGCCCGGCGCGCCCGGCTGCAGGCCCATCCCTTCCAGGCGCCCGGCGATGTAGGCGCGGGCGAGCTGATCCCCGCGCGTGGCGGGCCCGCGGCCTTCGAGCAGATCGCTCGCCAGGAAGCGCACATCCATGGTGAGCCGCTCCGGCCGGATGGCGCGCGCGGCGGTCTTCTCCGCGGGCGTGATCACGGCGGGCGTGAGGGTGGCGAGGGTTGCGCCGACGAGAGCGGTCAGGGCGGCGGCGATCGCGGCGCGCATGGACCTCCTCGGGCGCCCCGAACTGGAGGGTCGCCATCTCTAGCTTTACATGATACTATAGCTTGTAAGTCGTCTCGATATAAGGGTTCGCTCCGAGCAAGTCATTGCGATCGGCAGGTTTATGCTACGTTATTCGTAACTGAAGTGAACATCAGAATGGCGACAGGCTCGCTTGGCGTTTCCCGGCGCAGTGCCCCCGCACCGCCGACCGTTCTCGTCCCCGGTGGACGCTTCGTCATGGGCTCCGACTCCGGGCGACCCGACGAAAAACCTGTCCACTCGGTCGCGGTCGCTCCGTTTCGCATGGGCCGCACGCCGGTGACCAACCTCGAGTACGCACGCTTCCTCGCGGTCGGGCGCACGCCCGAGCCGCCCTGGTGGACCGATCCTGCATTCTGGGCGCCGGACCAACCGGTGGTGGGCGTGACCTGGTTCGACGCGATGGCCTATGCGGCATGGCTGGGCGAGACCGCGGGCGGCACCTGGCGTCTTCCGACCGAGGCCGAGTGGGAGTGGGCCGCGCGGGGAGGGCTCGCCGCCGCGGCCACATCGTGGGGTGAGGCTCTGCCGCCCGGCGAGGTCCCCGAAGGCCCGCTGGCCGGACCCTGGCCCGTCGGCCGCGGGACGCCCAACGGCTTCGGCCTCTGCGACATCGGCACCATGGTCCACGAATGGTGCCTCGACTGGTACCAACCCGACGCCTACGCTGCCTCTCCCGCCCTCGACCCGCGCGGTCCTACGGAGGGGGAGCGGCGGGCCAGCCGCGGCGGCTCCTGGCGCCACCGCGTGCGCTGGTCGCCGCCCTCGGCCCGCAGCAGCCTCCCCCCGTCGTTCCGTTACGCGGACTACGGCTTCCGCATCGTGCAGGAGGTCCCGTGATGCCCGAGACCCTCAGCGCGGAATCCGGAACCGCACGGTGACCGTGAGCAGGACCGCGACCGGCACGCCGTTCAATCGGGTGGGCCTGTAGACCCACTGCCGTACCGCTTCCACCGCGGCCCGGTCGAGCAGAGGCTGGCCGCGCAGGATCTTCACCTCCGCCACGTGGCCCGAGGGGTCGATCACGCACTCGAGCACGACCACGCCCTCCACGCCGGCCCGGCGCGCCAGTTCCGGGTAGACCGGGGTGACGTGGCGAACCTTGGCGGGAGGCTGCAGGTCACCTCCTGGGCGAACGGGGCCGCGTGATCCGATCGCTCCGTCGCCGCCACCGGGCCCGCCTGAATCGGGCCCGGCGGGTCCGGGGCCTTCAGGCCCGCCGCCCGATTCCCACGTCGGCCCTCCGACGATCAAGCCGGCCTCGGGGTCAGCCACGGTGGCCGGCTCCGTCAGGGGCGGGCGATCACCGATCGTCATCGGCATCGATGAGGGTCGGCGCCGGCCGCCACCCCCGCTTGGCGGTAGGGCAACGGGGGGTCGCTCGGGCACGATGATCACAGCCGGGCCCAGCGCGACCGGCCGCGGCCCTCGGGATTCGGGCAGGGCTTCCGGCGACAGCGCCGGCAGCAGGAACAGCGCCAGGCCCGCGGCCGCGTGCAGGACCGCCGACACGGGTAGCGTTCGACGGAGCCACGGCATGCTCGTCCTCGCTTCTAATAGACGGACGGCGCTCAGGGTGCGGGCCGGGACGCGAGCACGATCGACACGATCATGATGTCGGCCATGGGTGTCGCGTTGATCTCCGACAGGCAGCTGCGCGCTCGGCTCCACGTCCGCACTCTCATGACAGTTCGACACCGGCGGGGCGGCCGCGGTTCCGCGGCCGGCGGCTTCAGGCGGGGAGCCAGTGCGCGGGCCAGGGGCGGCGCGGCGGGTCGGGAAGAACGCGCGCCCGCTCCAGCGCGGCCTCGTACGCCTCGCGACCGCGGGCGGCCGAGTGCTCACGCTGCACGAAGGAGCGGGCGGCGGCACCCAACGCCTCGCGCTCGGCGGGCCGCGCGGCGAGCCGGAGGATCGCGCGCGTCACCTCGCCCTCTTCGTCGGCCACGTCGGCCCGCACGACGGCCTCGCTCGGGACGTCGGCCAGGTGCTCGAGGTTCGACATCACCGTGGGCCGGCCTTGGGCCAGGACGCGCAACAGGGCGGCCGAGGTCTCGCGGGCGGTGGGGTATCGCAGGTGTACGACGAGGTCGGCCGCCTCGAGGTGGACCGGAATCTCGCCGAACGCCACGCGTCCGGTGACGACCGTGCGCTCGCGCACGCCGAGGCGAGCGAGGAGGCGGTCGAGGGCCGCGGGATCCGCCACGGGGCCCACCAGCAGGAGCCGGAGGCGCTCAAGGGCGGTCGCCGCCCGGGCCACCGCGCGGGCCATCGTCTCGATCCGCTTCTCACGGGTCAGGAGGCCGAAGCTCCCGACCACGAAGTCGTCGGGGGCGAGGCCGAGGCGGGCGCGCAAGGCCGCGAGGCCGCGGGACGCCACCGGTACCCCGCGGGCCGTCATGGGAACACGGACGACCTCGGCTTCCGGCGCCTCGCCCCGGACCGCCTCCGCCATGTACGCGTTGTGGACCGCGACGAGGCGCGCGGCCTCGACCGGCAAGCGGAAGAGCGGGTAGGCGTACGGCAGCAGGTCGCCGACCGTGCCGAGGTGCGCCTCCGCGAGGCGCCCGGCCTGGCCCGGGTAGCTGTAGGCCACCTCCTCGCGGTAGGCCCGGAGAGCCGGCGCGGCCGCCTCCCGGAGGGCCGCGCTCGCGGGGTCGTTTGCGTAGGCGCGGGCCGCGGGCGACTCGAGAAACATGCGGGCCCGCGAGTGGTGCAGCACGAGGTCGTGCAGGACGAGCAGCCCCGGCACGCGGGCGAGGGGCTCGTACAGGAACGCGTGGTCAGGGCCGTTGCCCATCTGGTAGATGGCCAGGTCGTACGGCCGCTCGCGGTGGCGAGGCAGGAACTCGGAAGCCGGCCGCACGGTGGAGGAGGGCGGCAGCCGGTCCGCCTCCACCGACTCCTGGGCATGGAACACCTCGATCGCGTGGCGGTCGGCGAGGAGGCCGAGTACCTCCACCGCGTAGTCCGCGACGCCGGTCCGGGCCGGGGGCAGGGGGGTCAGGAACGCGAGGCGCACGTCAGCGCCGGGCGACGAGCGCGTACTCGAGGGGGCCGTAGAGGAGGCCGTTCAGCCGCTCCACGTTCTCGTTGAGCGCGGCCGCCGCGCGCTCGGGCAGGCCGTCTCCGGGGATGGGCGAGAGGCGCGACGAGGGATCGACGGGGGAGCGGAGCTCGAACCGCACGTCGGTAAAGCCCTGGGCGGCGGCGAGGAAGCTCAGGGTCTCGGGGTGCAGCGGCCGCTCGTGGGTCAGGTCGCGGTTGTAGACCTCGAGGAACCCCACCACCGATCGCGGGTTCACGGTCTCGAGGACGAGCAGGCCGCCCGGGCGCAGCGCACGGTGGGCTTCGGCGAGGAGGCCGAGGAGCAGGGGCGGCGGGAGGTGCTCGGCTACCTGGGCCGCGAAGACGCCGCCCAACGAGCCCGCCGGCTCGGCGCGCAGGAAGTCCAGGAGGTCGCCGTGCACCACGTCGAGCCCCTGGTCGCGGCACTCGCGCACCGCGTTCGCGTTCCCCTCCACGCCACGGGCGGCGATCCCGCGCTGCTTGAGCAGGGCCAGGAACTCGCCGCGCCCGCAGCCCAGATCCACCACCGGGGGCAGGCCCTCGAACCAGGACACGTAGCCGGCCAGCCGCTCGCGGATCTCCTCCCGGCCACCGCGGTAGCGGTTCTCGAAGGCGGTGTAGGCCGAGTCCGCCGCGGCGCGGGCGGCGGCCGCCGCCACCGCGGGCGGCGGGGCCGCCGCGGCGAGCGCGCCCCGGACCGCCCGCACCTCTTCCGAAACCGTCTCCAGACGGTCGCGCAGGGCCAGCAGGCCCTCGAAGCGGCGACCCAGCGACTCGAGCCGCCGATCGAACGCCTCGAGGATCAGCTCCGAGCGGGTGGTGACGAGGGCGGAGGCCATGCGGTCGCGGGCGTCCATGAGCGGCTGGACCCGCTGGAAATAGCCCACGAGGGCGCCGGCGAGCTCCCGCAGGCGCTCGTGCAGGCGCGCGGTCTCCGCCAGGTAGCCGTTCAAGACCTGGACCACGAGGGCGTTGAACTCGGTCTGGCGGGCGATCGCCGGGGCCAGGGCGTCCCAGGCCCGCTGTCGAAGCGCGCTCCTTAGACCGCCGCCTTCCGGCCGGGACGGCGCTTCCCAGACGGCGTTCAGACGCCCGAGTCGGGCCGGCAGATCGGGCAGCGCCTCCGCCGGCAGGGCGAAGGAGGCGAGCCGATCGACCGCGGCCAGGACCTCGGCGTAGGCCTTCTCCTCGTCCTCGAGCCGAAGGCGGATGGCTTCGAGACCGGGGTCGTCGCGGTCGGAAGGCAAACGGTTACTTGGCGGTGGCGGCCCGGCTGGCCAGGTAGGCGAGGACGATCTCGTCGAGCGAGAGGTCCTCCATGACGGTCTTGTCGCCCGCGGGGTCGAACTTCCCCCGCTTGACCTCCAGGATCATCGCCTTGTGCTGGTCCTCCATCAGCTTGGTGATGGCGGCCTCGTCCTCGCGGCTGAGGATGAGCTGGGAGTAGGGGAGGCGGCGGGACCCCAGGATCTCTCCGCCCTTGTAGATCAGCGTCTCGATCAGAGGGTTGACCTCGCCCTTGTCCTCGGTCTGGACGTGGTAGACGACGCCCCGGTACTTGACGTCGGTGTTGAACCCCGTGATCACCACGAAGATTCTCCGGCTCGCCCTCCTTCCTTGTCAAGACGATGCGCGGGGCGCTTTCGCGACATAATGCGGCGCCGCCTTGGGCCCATGAAGGAAGACCGGCCGGACGACGAGCGGGTTCCCGTCTTCGGAAGCTGGCCGCGCATCTACGCCGCGGTAGCGGTGAGCGCTCTGCTCGTCATGGCCCTCCTGGCCCTCTTCGCGCGGTGGCCGTATTGACCCCCCTCGACTGGTCGGTCCTCGGCGTATACCTCGTCGCCATCGTGGGCTTCGGCCTCTGGATGGGCCGGGGCAACCGGCGGATCGACGACTTCTTCCTGGCGGACCGGAAGATGCGCTGGTGGGCGGCGGGACTGTCCGTGATGGCCACCCAGATCAGCGCCATCACCTTCGTCGGCACCACGGGCCAGGCCTATACCCAGGGGATGAGCTTCATCGTCTTCTATTTCGGCCTGCCCTTCGCGATGGTCATCCTCTGCGCGACCCTGGTTCCGTTCTTCTACCGGGCGCGCGTCTACACCGCCTATCAGTACCTGGAGAAGCGCTTCGATCCGCGCACCCGCACCCTCACCAGCCTCCTCTTCCTGCTCTCCCGGGGGCTGTCGGTGGGAGTGACCCTCTACGCCCCCTCGGTGGTGCTCTCCGTGATCCTGGGTTGGAGCGAGACGAGCACGATCCTTCTCATGGGCGGTTCCACGATCGTTTACGTGGTCTACGGCGGGAACAAGTCGGTGATGTGGACCGACGTCGTGCAGATGGCCATCATCTGGCTCGGCATCTTCGTCTGCGTGGGGGTGGCCGTCGCCCAGCTCCCCGACGGCTTCGGCCTGCGCGACTCGCTGGCCGTGGCCTCGCTCACGGGCCACCTCGAGATCATGGACACGTCGTGGGACCTCCGGAAGCCCTACACCCTCTGGAGCGGGCTCATCGGCGGTCTCTTCCTGGCCCTGGGCTACTTCGGCTGCGACCAGAGCCAGGTCCAGCGCTACCTCTCGGGACGCAGCCTCACGGAGAGCCGGCTGTCCTTGTTGTTCAACGCCTTTCTCAAGGTCCCGATGCAGTTCCTGATCCTGCTCACCGGAGTCCTCGTCTTCGTCTTCTATCATTTCCACTCGCCGCCGCTCCTGTGGAACCGGTCCGACGTCGCTCGGCTGGAGCGAAAGGCGCCGCCCGCCGAGCTCGCCTCCATACGCGTGCGCTTCGAGCGGTCGGAGGACGCGCGCCGCGAGGCGGCCCGGCGCTTCGCGCTCCGGCGGCAGGAGGCCGACGCGGCGAGCTACGCGGCTGCCAACCGCGACCTGGAACAGGCACGCCGCCAGGCCATGACGCTGCTCGATCGGGTGGACCCGCCGGCGCCGCCGCCGCAGGTCGTAGCCTGGCTCTTCCGGCTCCTGGGCATCAAGCCATCCGGCTACAACGACACCAACTACATCTTCCCCTCCTACGTGGTCTCCAAGCTCCCCGGGGGCCTGGCCGGCCTGGTGATCGCGGTCATCTTCGCGGCCGCGATGTCGACGCTTTCCGGGGAGTTCAACTCCCTGGCCACCGCCTCCATGGTCGACTTCTACCAGCGGTTCGTGAAGACGAGCGCGAGCGACGCCCACTACCTCACGGTCTCCCGGGTGTTCACCGCCTTCTGGGGGGTGTTCGCCTGCGGCATTGCCCTGCAGGCCGGCCGCCTCGGCTCGGCCATCGAGGTGGTGAACCGCTTCGGCTCCTACTTCTACGGCTCGATCCTGGGCGTGTTCGCGCTGGCCGTCCTCACCCCCCGCGCCACCGCCCGGGGCGCCTTCTACGGCCTCTGGGCCGGCATGACCGCGGTCTTCCTGGTGTCGCGCTACACGGACGTTGCGTTCCTCTGGTACAACGTCGTGGGGGCGGTGACCGTGTTCCTGGTGGGTCTGCTGCTGACGGCTCTAGCGCCGCCCCCGCCCGCCCGTCGCTAGGCGCGCCTCGCCTTCCGCGCCTCCTCGCGGGCGAGGAGCGCGCGCTTGCGCTCGACACCCCAGCGATAGCCGGTGAGCCGTCCGTCCCCGCCCACCACCCGATGGCACGGGATGACGATGGAGACCGGGTTGGTCGCGCAGGCGCGGGCCACCGCGCGGGCTCCCGTGGGCCGGCCCACCGCCTTCGCGATCTCGCCGTAGCTGCGGGTCTCGCCGACCGGGATCGCGCGCAGGGCCTGCCACACCTTCCACTGGAAGGCCGTGGCCTTCACGTCCAGGGGGAGGTCGAGGCGCGGGAGGCGGCCTTCGAGGTGGGCCAGGATGGCCTGGACCGTCGGAGCGAGACCCGCATCGTCGCGCCGGCGCTCCGCCGCCGGGTACTCCTCGCGCAGGGCCGCCTCGAGGGGGCCGTCCGCGTCTCCCAGGTAGACCGCGGAGACGCCCCGGTCGGTGGCGGCCACGAGGAGCCGGCCGAGGGGCGAGTCGGTCACGGTGTAGATGAGGCTCACGTCCTTCGCTCCCCGGCGGTAAGTGCCGGGGGGCATCCCGAGGGGCCCCGAGGCCCGCTCGTAGAGCCGCCCCGCCGAGCCGTAGCCGGCCTCGTAGCCCGCCTCGGTGACGCCGCGGCCGTCCTTGAGCCGGGCCTTCAGCCGCTCGAGCCGGCGCGCCTCGGCCCACTCGCGGGGCGAGAGACCGACCAGGCGCTTGAACGTGCGCTGCAGGTGGTGCGGGCCGACTCCCGCGGACGCGCTCAGGCGTGCGAGGGTCGGCGGCTCGGCGTCGTCGAGGTGCTGCTCGATCAGCCGGCAGATGCGGCCCACCCAGGCCGGACGGGGATCGCCCGCGGGCGACCGAGGGTGGCAGCGACGGCAGGCGCGGAAGCCGGCGCCCTCGGCCTCGTCGGGGCCGGGGTAGAAGCGCACCTGGGACCGGCGCGGCCGCCGGGCGGGGCAGGAGGGACGGCAGTAGATCCCGGTGGAGCGCACGGCGAAGACGAACGCGCCGTCGTGCCCGAGGTCCCGGGAGAGCACGGCCTGCCAGCGCAAATCGTCCGCGCCGGCCGGTTCGGAGGTCAGGGGAAGCGTCATCGTCTCGGTCATCATGCCTCTAGAGATACGCTTCCCGCTCGCGCCCCGCCTCCCGGTTCTTGCGGTCAATCTCACTTCAGGTCGCGCAGCACCAGCTTTGCGGGCTCGATGACGACGTGCTTCACCTTCACGCGGTTCCAGGTGTAGGTCAGGTGGACGGTCCCGTCCCGGGCCTGGATCACCGCGGGATAGGAGTATTCGCCAGGCTGGTCCTCGAGGGTCACCGCCGCCCGCCACGTCCTCCCGTCACTCGAGACGGCGGCGTTGAGCGGGGTGCGCCCGCTCGTGGTGTGGTTGTAGACGAGCAGGTGGCGCCCGTCGGCCAGGGTCACGGCGTCGAGGCCCGAGTTCGGATTGGGCAGCGCGGTGAGGGTCATGGTCCCCCAGGTCTTCCCGCCGTCGCGGGACCGGCTCTGCGCGATCGCCCCCTGCCGGCTGCGGCTGAGCGCGAGGAGGCTCCCGTCTTGGAGAGTCAAGACCGCCGGCTGGATGGCGCCGATGCGTACCCCGTCGTTGAGGGGCCCCGTCCTCTCCCAGGACTTCCCCAGGTCGGCCGTGCGTTCGAAGTGGACGCGCCAACCGTCGTGCTCGGTGCTGCTGGGGCAGAGGAGGGCGCCGTCCGCGAGCTGGAGGGGCTTGTTCTTGATCGGACCGAGGATCCCCTCCGGCAGGCGGCGCGGCTCGGACCAGGTCCGGCCGCCGTCCTCCGAGGTCGTCAGCATCCCCCACCACCGGTCGGGGCTGGGCCCGACCTTGTAGAAGAGGAGCAGCGCGCCCTGCTTCGGCTGGAAGAGCACGGGGTTCCAGCAGGGGTGCCGAGAGCCGTCGGCCTGGGCTCCGTTCGCCGCCTGGAAGGGGGCCGACCAGGTGGCACCGTCGTGGCGCGAAATCCAGATGCCCACGTCGGGGTGGCCTTCGCGCGTGCCGCCGAACCAGGCGGCCACGAGCTTTCCGCACGACTCCACGATCGTCGACGCGTGGCACTGGGCGAAAGGCGCCGCCTCGAAGACGAACTCGGTCTTCACCACTCCCGGGTCCTGCGAGGCGCCCAAGAACGCCGCCGACAGCATCGTGGCCATGGTCATATCGACGAGCCGCCGAGGGCCAGAAGGTCGTCCACCACCAGCGGCTCGCGGGTGACGAAAGCTTCGCCGTAGGCCACGCCGATCCGCGCCCCGCTGCGGCGCCCGGCCAACTCCACGTTCTCCCGGAAGCGGTCGAAGGGCAGGGCCACCGCCTCGCCAGGCCCGGCCGTGAACTGGCTCTTGAAGGCGGCGATGGCCAAGAGCTTCTGCGGCCAGGTTGCGGTCACGTCCACCACGAACGCCGGCGCGATGTCGGCCCCCTCGGTCGTGGGCAGCGCGTAGACGAGCTTGCGGGGGCGGAAGGCGGGGCCCAGGTCGGGGCGATGGTTGCGGAGGCCGGCCACGAAGGCGGCCTCGGCGACCAGCCGGCTCGTGGCCGCGTGGTCCGGGTGCCGCTGCTCCCAGTGCTGGGTGACGACGATCTGCGGCCGGAGCCGGCGCAAGGCGGCCACCACGACGTCGCGCTGCTCGGGCTCGGCCGAGAGGCGCGAATCGGGAAGGCCGAGCGACTCTCGATGGGTCGCCCCCAGGAGGTGGGCCGCCTCGGCCGCCTCCGCGGCCCGAGTCTCGGGGCTGCCCCGGCTCCCGCTCTCGCCGCGGGTCAGGTCCACGATGGCGATCCGCCGTCCCCGCGCGGCCTCGCGGGCTAGGGTGCCTCCCGCCACCAGCTCGGCGTCGTCGGGGTGGGCGAAGAAGGCGGCGAGGTCGAAGACCAGACTGCTCACGTCAGCCGTCGCAGCCGAGGGCGAAGGCCAGCGCGGCACACACGTCGTGCATGCGCGTGGGTCCGAGGTGAGCCAGGCGACGGCCCAGTGCGTCCAGGGGGACGGTCAGCACGTTGTGCAGGTTGACCGCGCAGGGCTGCTTCATGCCGTCGTCGGTCCCGATCACGACTTCGGAGGGGACCCCCCGTATCGTGGACGTGATCGGGGCCACCGAGACCCGCGAGAGATAGCGGATCGCAGGATCACGGGTCAAGACGAGCACGGGGCGCTTCTTGTCGGGAGGAGGGAAGGAGAAGAGTCGGACGTCGCCGCGCTCTACTCTTCCGGCCACGACGCCACCGATGCCCAGGCGCGGGCATCGGCAGGATCGTCGGGGATGCGCCGATAGCCCTCCCGATCCCGCTTTTCCCTTTCCTTCTGCGCGAGCCGCTTCAGGTGCTCGCGCAGGGCGTCGCGGATGAGCGCGGAGCGGTTGACCTTGATGCGGCGAGCCGTGCGATCCGCGGCGCGGAGCAGCTCAAGCTCGAGGACCACCTGGATGGTCGTGGTCTGCATGGTGTGTATTCTGCTCCACAGCGGACTCAACAGTCAAGTCCCCAGCACCTTCTCGTAGACCCGCTCGTACTGCGAGACCACCCGGTCGGCGGCGAAGAGCGACTCCGCGCGCCGGCGCCCGGCCTGGCCCATCTCCCTCCGGCGCTCCTCGTCCTTCAGGATCTCGAGGGTCCGGGCGGCCATGCCCTCCACGTCGCCCACCGGGAGGAGGAAGCCGGTCTCGGTGTGCTTCACCACCTCGGGCAGGCCTCCCGCGTCGGACCCGACCACGGGGACGCCGGCCGCCATCGCCTCCAGGGCCGAGAGCCCGAAGGACTCGAGCTCGGAGGGGAGCAGGAGCACGTCGGCCATGCCCATGATCTCCTCGATGGCCTGACGAGTCCCCAGGAAGCGCAGGCGGTCCTGGATCCCGAGCCGGCGGCCCAGGGCCTGGGCCGAGGAGCGCTCGGGGCCTTCCCCCACCAGGACCAGCACCGCGTCCACCTCGCGGCTCACCCGCTCGAAGATGCGGACCACGTCCAGCACGCGCTTGACGGGCCGGAAGTTCGAGACGTGGAGCAGCACCTTCTGGCTCGGTCCCGCGAACGCCGAGTGGTCAGGGCGCTCGAGCGGATACTGGTCGAGGTCCACGAAGTTCGGGACCACCTCGATGGGGCCCCGCACCTGGAACTCCTGCACCGTCATCCGGCGCAGGAACTCCGAGACCGCGGTCACCCCCTGGGAGCGCTCGATCCCGAAGCGGGTGATCTCGAAGAACGAGCGGTCCTGGCCCACGATCGTGATATCGGTGCCGTGCAGGGTCGTCACCAGCCGGGGGGCCTTGTCCCCGAGCATCTGCTGGGCGAGGAAGCCCGCGATCGCGTGGGGGATCGCGTAGTGGACGTGGAAGAGCTCGAGGCCGTGCTCCCGCGCCACCTCCGCCATCTTGACGGCCAGGGCCAGGTCGTGCGGCGGGTACTCGAACAGCGGGTACGACGAGACGTCGACCTCGTGGAAACAGACGTTCTGCTGGAAGTCGGCGAGGCGGAAGGGCAGGCGGTAGGAGATGAAATGGACGTCGTGGCCGCGGCGGGCGAGCTGCTTGCCGAGCTCGGCCGCCACCGCTCCCGAGCCGCCCACGGTGGGATAGCACGTGATGCCGAGCTTCATAGGTAGAGCACCTGGTGACCCTGGGCGAAGGGGTCCATGCGCGCCTCGATGTCGTCGATGAGGGAGCGGCCGTGCCGGGCGAGCACGCTGACCAGGCCCAACCCACGTTCCTGGAAGGAGCCGCCGGGGAAGAGGGCGTCGCGGGTGCGGCGCAGGCGGTCGGCCCGGGTCTGGTCGCGCTTCTTCAGGGCGCGGACCGACTTCTCGTGCAGGGTCTCGATCTGGTGAAGGGCCCGGCCGCGGGCGGCGTCGGCGGCGGCGCGCAGGGTGGGATCGAGGGCGGCCAGCCGCTCCTCCACCGCGTCCATCTCCCGTTCGAGGGCTTCGCGGGCGCGGGCGAAGGCCGCCTCCACGTCGGGGTAGGCCTCCCGCGCCCAGCGAGCGACGAGCCCCTCGGGGTCCGTCTCGAGGTCGGCGAGCTTCAGCCCCTCGGCCTCGAGGGCGCGGGCTTGCGACGGCTCCACGAGAGTGAGGCTGGGCCGCGGCAGCAGGACCGGGCGCGGGATCCCGAAGTGAGCGTAGGAGGGACCGATCTGCGCATGGTACGCGATCTCGGCCGGCCCGCCCACGTAGCCGGCGGTGGGGAGGAGCGCGTCCTGGGTGAGGGGCCGCAGCAGCACCCCCGGGCTCCAGCTCGTGGGATCGGCGCCGACGAGCCGGGCGGCCTCGGCGGCGGGCATCTTCCACCCCGGCCCGCGCACCTCGACCGTCCCGTTCTGCTCCGCCAGGGCCCGCCGCTCACCGTCGAAATACAGGAACAGGTTCAGGAAGCCGGGCCTTACCGGCACCTGCTGGTGGTAGCCCGCGGCGAGCAGCGAAGTCCCCGCTTCCAGGGCGAACCGCGAAGTGGGCGAGTGCTCGGCGATCTCGCGGGTGAGCACCGGCGCCATCAGGGCCTTGAGCGCCGGATCCGAGGGATCGAGCACGACGAGGTCGGGGAGGAGCGACGAGAGCAGGCGCGCGAACGCGTCCGAGAAGGGCACGCCCGGCCGGTAGCACGACCCCACGAGGCCAATCAGCTCGTCACGGTGCGGGGTGGCGGGGAGGGCCTGGCCGAGCTCTTCGACCAGACGAGTCATCGTCTCGTCGATGGGGATCATCCAGGCCGGCTGGCCCACCGGCTCCTCGAGCGGGTTGTAGCGCAGGGTCCGGATCTGGGCGGCCTCGTCGATCACGGAGGCCGCGCGCACCTCGGCGAAGTCGTGGTCGTCGGAGGCGACCCAGAAGACGGCCACCGCGGGGGCCCCCCGCCGCTCCTCGAGCAGGCGGGCGGTCTTCCGGGCGGCCAGCGCCTTGTAGAGCACGTACAGCGGTCCGCCAAAGAGGCCGGCCTGCTGCCCGGTGACGACGGCCACCGCGCGGGGGTCGCGCAGCAGGGCCGCCCGCGTGGCGGCCCCCGAGGCACCGCGCGCTTCCTGCTGCCGGACGAGCGCCGCCGCTACGGCGTCGCGTGGCCGCTCCAGGGTCAGCGCGCGCCGGCTGGCCTCGAGCAGGGCGGGCAGGTCCCAGCCAGCTCCGCCGTAGAACGCGAGAGCCTTCGGCTGCCCGGCCAAATAGTCCCGGAACAACGGGCTGGTGGGGTGTCGGAACGCCCCGTAGTCGAAGACACCGCCGGGACGATCCGCCATGGCGCCCTCTTTCATCGACCCGCCACCCTCCCCACGAAGGGGGAGGGGGATGCTGCTGCACGACCGGCCCCGACATTATAGAGAGGCATCTTCGACGGCATACGGCGGGACGAGGTGCGTTGTTCCCCGGATCATGGACTTAAGCCCTTCTTTGCGTGAGACTTCGGCCCTCGGCTCGTTGACACGTTTTCACCTTGATGCTACATTTCAAATTTGCCGGTGGGGCGTTTTCCTGTGACGTTTCCGCTGATCGCGGGGGTCTTGTTTTCGTCAGAACCAGGTAGGCGGGGGTTTCGAGGCGCATGGACGAGAACAACCTGGTCGACCAGATCCCCCCGACCATTGGGCGCTACAAGGTGGTCCAGGGGATCGGGTTCGGGGCCATGGGCGCGGTCTACAAGGCCTTCGATCCCCTCATCAAGCGGACCCTCGCGATCAAGACCATCCGCCTGGACATCTCGCGACAGAGCCCGCAGTACAAGTCCTTCATCGCGCGCTTCCACCACGAGGCGCAGGTCTCCGGCACCCTCTCCCACCCGAACATCGTCACTCTCTTCGACATCGGCGAGGAGAACGGCCTTCCCTACCTCGCCATGGAGTTCGTAGAGGGGGAGACGATCGCCTCCATCCTCGAACGGGGGACGCGCTTCGAGCCCGAGAAGGTGATCGTGCTCGTCAGCCAGATCGCCTCCGCCCTCGATTACGCCCACGGCAAGGGCGTGATCCACCGCGACGTGAAGCCCGCGAACCTCATGCTCTACGAAGGCGACCGGGTCAAGGTCGCCGACTTCGGGATCGCCAAGCTCATGGACGCGGAGATGACGCAGGCGGGGGCCCTCCTCGGCACCCCGTCCTACATGTCCCCCGAGCAGGCGATGGGGGACAAGCTCGACGGACGCTCCGACATCTTCTCCCTCGGGGTCTGCGCCTTCGAGATGCTGTCGGGCGAGCAGCCCTTCCCCGGGTCGAACGTCACCTCGATCCTCTACAAGCTCGTCCACGTCGACCCCATCGAGCCCGCGAACCTCGAGATGAACGGCCTCGTTCCGGCCAAGTGGCATGAAGTGTTCGGCAAGGTCCTGGCCAAGAAGCCGGAGGACCGCTATCAGACCGCCGGGGCGTTCGTGCAGGACCTCGAGTACTGCCTCGGCTCGTGGTTCGGGGCGCTCGATTCCGAGGCGACGATCGCGGCCGCGGCCACGCCCGACCCCGACCGCACCGTCGCCATCCGTCAATCGGTGGCGCCCGGAGGGAAAGACAGCCGTGAACGGGTGCGCCCGGCGTCCCCGCCCGTGCCCGAGGAGGACTCGCCGGCCACGATCATCCTGAAGGCACCCGCCCCCCCCGCGCCCGCCGACGATTCCCCGATCACCGTCGTCCTGAAGGCGCCGAACGTACCGCCCCGGCGGCCCACGGCTCCCGCCGCGCCCCCTCCCGTCGAGGAGGACGCGGCGACGGTCGTGCTGAGCGGCCTGCCGGAGCTGGACGACGACCCGGCCACGCTCGTGCTGAGGCCGGAGACGATCGGGGCGGAGGCCCTCGATCTGCCGGCGGCGTCGCCGGAGCAGACGAGGCCGTTGCCGGGGCTCGCGGTCACGGCGCCCGGGTCCGACGGCGGCGCGCCGACCCTCACCGTCCCCGCCACCCTCGTCGCCGGCGCACCGACCCGGCTCATCTCGCTCCCGCCCGGGGTGGCCGCGCCGGTCTCGGCGCCGGGCACGCGGGCCCCCAAGCCGGGGCGGTCGGCGATCGCCCTGCTCGGCGGAGCGGTCGTGCTCTTCCTGGTCGCGGCGGCGGTGGTGGGTTTCCTGCTCCTGCGAGGCCGCGGGAGGGAAGAGCCCGCGCCCACGCCCGCCCCGACGGAGATGGCCGTGGTCACGCCTCCGCCTGCCCCGAGCCCGTCCGCGCCCGTCGAGGCGGTCGGCGCGATCCGCGTCGAGACCCAGCCGCCCGGCGCCGCCGTGACCGTGAACGGCGAGACCAAGGGGGTGGCGCCGCTGGAGCTGACCGGCCTCGCCTTCGGCGCCTACCAGATCAAGCTGGACCTCAGGGGCTACGATTCCCGCGCGCAGAGCGTGGAGGTGACGGAGGAGGCGCCGCACCCCGAGGTCAGGGTCGCGCTCACGCGAGCCGCCCCCGCCGACGGAATGGCCGACATACTCTCGACGCCCATCGGGGCGGCGGTGTCGGTCGACGGGGCCAGGCTGGGGGTGACTCCGCTCACCGACCTGAAGCTCAAGCCCGGCCCACGCAGGGTCGAGATGACCCGAGACGGCTACGAGCCGTGGAGCGCGACGGTCAACGTCCAGGCGGGCAGGCGGACCCGGCTCGACCCTCAGCTCCGTGCGGTCGCCAAGGCTCCCAATCCGGAGCCCGCACGCGAGGTGGTCGACACCAGCAAGGTCTACCTGCCCAGCCAGGTCGACACGCCTCCGAAGAAGATCTCGGGGACCACCGCTTCCTATCCGGAAGGACGGGCTCCCAAGCTGAAATCCGGGCAGTCGGTCTCCGTGGTGGTGTCCTGGGTCGTCAACGAGAGCGGTGAAGTCACCGAGGTCACGGTGGTGGAATCGGCCTCCAGGCCCGTGGACGAGGCGGTCGCCGCGGCCATCGCTTCCTGGAAATACCAGCCCGCGATCAAGAGGGGCGTCAAGGTAAAGGTCAAGCTCACCTTGAAGCAGACGTTCCTCAGCGGCTAGGGGCCATGAGTCGCGTGGCCAAGCTGATCCTGAACCCGACCTCCTCCACCCGGCGGGAGATCGCCCTCAACCGGAGCCTCTTGTCGATCGGGCGCGACCCCTCGAACGACCTCGTGCTGCCCGACGCCATGGTCTCGCGGCGCCACGCCGTGATCGAATACCGCGGCAGCCAGTACTACCTCCGTGACTGCAACTCCTCGAACGGGTCGGTGGTGAACGGAGACCGGGTCGAAGAGAGGAACCTCCGCGACGGCGACCTCGTGGCGATCGGCACCGCGCGCCTGCTCTTTCGCGAAGACCTACCCGAAGCGGGGGCCAAGGTGGTGCCGCACCCGTCGGCCCCCCGCCTCGAGTGCCCGTCCTGCCAGGCCGAGTACAGGAAGGGCGACCTCTTCTGCCGCGAGTGCGGGACCGCGATCGCGCCCAGCGGTCCGCCGCGCGTGGTGTGCGCCTTCTGCGGGACCGCGGTCCGGCTGCCCGCCCGCTTCTGCAACGCCTGTGGCTCGCCCCTCACCCCGGACCGCCAGCGGGTCGAGGCGGCGAAGCCGGCGGCCGAGCCTCCCCCGGCCCCGGCCCCGGCCTTGACTCCGGCTCCGGAGCCTCCCGCTTCCTCGCTCCTGCCGCCCCTGGAGTCCGACGAGCCGCCGACGCGGCCCACGGGCCCCGCGCCGGTGGTCGATCCGCCCCCTTCCGATCCCCGGGGCGGCCGCTTCCAGGCGAGCGCGGAGGGCGCACTGCGGGGGGGCGCCTCCGGCTCGGTAATGGCGACCGCCCCCGCCTTTCCTCCGCCGTCGGTGCCGCTCCCGCGGCCCGCGCGTCCCACACCGCGCCGCGAGGACAAGGCGTCGGCCCTGCGTCCGGCCGAGCCGCCGCGCGCCGGGAACAAGGGGGCGCCGCCCGCCGACTTCGGCCGCCGTCTCCTGGCCGGGCTCCTCGACGTCCTCGCGGTACTTGCGGGCGAGGCGCTGCTGCTCGGGCCCCTGACCTACTACTGGTGGTCGCGGGACCTGAGCGAGGTCTCGTTCCTGCCCGTGCTGGCCTCGGTCACCCTCTCGGTCGTCGGCTTGGTGCTGGGCGCCGCCTACTTCGTGGGCTTCTGGGGCCTGCGGGGCGCCACTCCGGGCAAGGAGCTGCTCGGCCTCCGCGTGACCGACGAGGACGGCCGGAGCCCCATCGGCCTCGGGCAAGCCGCGCTCCGCTTCCTCGGCTACCTGCTCTCCGCGGCCAGTCTCGGGATCGGCTTCCTCATGATCGCGGCCGGGGGGCACGCCCTCCACGACCGCGTTGCGCGCACCCGGGTGGTGCGCGGGGAGATGGGGAAGGCGTGAGCGTGGAGCCCCTGGGAGTGGAGCCGACCTCTCCGGTGGCGGCGGAGCCTCTCTCCCTCGGCCCGGCCCGGGAGGCCGTGCTCCCGGCTCCCGGTGAGGAGCCGCGCGTGCGGGTGTGGCGGGCGGTCTGGGAGCTGCTCCACGACCTCTCGGTGGCGGTCCTCTTCTGCTTCTTCCTGATCACGTTCGTGGCCCAGGCCTTCCGCGTGCAGGGGACGAGCATGCTCCCCCTCCTGGAGGACGGCGAGCGCATCATCGTCAACAAGTTCATCTACCGCTTCCGCCCCATCGAGCGGGGCGACGTGGTCGTGTTCTGGTACCCCAAGGACCCCTCGGTCTCCTTCATCAAGCGGGTCCTGGGCCTGCCGGGCGATCTCGTGGAGATCCGGACCGGGGTGCTCCAGGTGAACGGGCAGGTCGTCCGCGAGGACTACCTGGCCCCGCGCTTCCGCGACAGCGACACCTACCCGCCGACCGAGGTGAGGAAGGGCTACTACTTCGTGCTGGGCGACCACCGCAACAGCAGCAACGACAGCCGGAGCTGGGGCGAGGTCCCGGAGAAGTACATCTACGGCCGAGCCGTCTTCCGCTTCTGGCCCATCTCCAAGCTCGGCCCCATTCACTGAGAGCGGTCCCTCCGGGGCTCCCGCTCCCGGCCTGCCTTGGGAGACAATGACGCCACCGAGGGCCCGTCCGGCCGTTCCGCGCCCGAAGGGGGTCGACTTGCTGCGACGCTCGCTCGCTGCGCTCTCGATGTTCGCGCTGGCTCTGGCCGCCTGCTCTCGGCCCGCCAGCCCTGCCCGGGCGGCCAACCCCGTCCAGTCGCCCGCCCCCGTGCCCGTCCCGTCGGCCCCCCCGGCACCCACTCCGTCCCCTCGTCCCGCTCTCGTCCCGGGAGGCGCCGATTTCTCGAAGGAGGTCCGGCTCCTCTACCGCGTGGTGGCCTGCGGGGGCGACGAGCCGCTGCCCGCCCCCCTCGACCCCGCGCGCGTCGAGGAATATTGCGGGTGGCTGGTGCCCCGGCTCGCCGCCTACGAGCGCGACTACCTGAACAAGGCGCGCCCGTTCCTGGCCGCGCGGCGGCCGGCCACCCTCCCCCCCGCGGTCGTCTATCCCTTCGGGGGGGGCGACCTGCTCTCCGCCCTCACCACCTACCCCGACGCGGTCGAGTACACGACCCTCTCCCTCGAGCATGCGGGCGACACCCGGCGCCTGGCGGGGTTCGACGGGGCCCAGCTCGCCCAGAACCTCGCCGAGGTGCGCCGGCGCATCCGGGGGCTCTTCGCCTACGCGGAGAGCACGAGTGAGAACCTGATGCAACTCGAGAAGAGCGATATCCCGGGCCAGCTCGCCTTCTTCGTGGTGGCCCTGGCCGTCCACGGCTACGAGCCGGTCTCCCTCCGCTACTTCCGCCTCGAGCCCGACGGGGCGCTCCACTACCTGACCGCGGAGGAGATCGCGGCCGCGGAGAAGACCCCGGCCCAGAAGCTGAACAAGGCGTGGACCTCACCCGACTTCTCGGTGGCGTTCTCCAACGCCGAGCTGGTCTTCAGGCCGAAGGGCAAGGCGGGGCCGCTCCGGGCCCACCGGCACATCGCGGTCAACTTGTCCGACGAGAAACTGAGGCGCGACCCCGCGGCGCTCCGTTACCTCGAAGCGCAGGGGGAGGTGGCGGCCATGACCAAGGCCGCGAGCTACCTGCTCTGGGCGGAAGGCTTCACGAAGATCCGCGACTACCTGCTCGGTCACATGGTCTTCATGGTCTCGGACTCCACCGGGATCGCGCCCGGCGACGCCGCCCGGGCCGGCTTCGAGATGGAGACCTGGGGGCGATTCAGCGGGCCGTACCTCCTGGCCCGCAAGTCCGTGGCGGACGAGTTCCGGAAGCTGTGGGCGGAGCAGCCCTACCGCGAGCTGAAGTTCCGATACGGCTACCCAGACGCCTCGGGACATCACCACCTCCTGATCACGCGCCCGAAGGCGAAGACCGCCGCCGCGGGCGCGTAGGTGGGTGGGGGTTGATGAAGGGAGCGGAGCCGTCCGCGCGGCAGCGTTTCCCTCCCCCTACGTGGGGAGGGATAGAGTGGGGGGTCGATGAACGAAGGGGGGTCGATGAATGACAGCGCGGCCCGCCGCGGGTAAGCTTGAGGGCGCGGCGCCCCCGGCGAGCGCCGGGCGAGGGAGGAGGAGCACGGTGGAGCGCAGGGCCGCGGTTCTGGCCCTCGAGGACGGCACCGTCTTCGAGGGGCGGTCCTTCGGAAAGGCGGGGGAGGCGACGGGCGAGGTGGTGTTCAACACCGCGCTCTCCGGCTACCAGGAGGTGCTGACCGATCCCTCCTACGCGGGCCAGATCGTGACCATGACCTACCCGCACATCGGCAACTACGGGGTGAACCGCGAGGACGTGGAGTCCGCGCACCCCCAGGTCGCGGGCTTCGTGGTGCGGGAGGCCTCGACGATGGCGTCCTCCTGGCGGGCTTCGGGCGAGCTGCACCGCTACCTCGACGAGAGCGGGGTGGTGGGCATCAGCGAGATCGACACCCGGGCCCTCACCCGCCACCTGCGCTCCCACGGGGCCAAGCGCGGGATCATCTCCACCCTCTCGCCCGACAAGGCGGCCCTGGTGGAGCGCGCCCGCGCATCGCGCTCGATGGTCGGCCTCGACCTCGCCCGCGAGGTCACCTGCGCGGAGCCCTACCCTTTCGGCGCCGGCCGCCCCGCCACCGCGGAAGCGCGTCCCTTCCGCGTGGTGGCCTACGACTTCGGGATGAAGCAGAACATCCTGCGCAGCCTGGCCGCGGCGGGCTGCGAGGTGACGGTGGTCCCCGCCACCACGAGCGCGGCCGACGCCCTGGCCTTCCGGCCCGACGGGGTGTTCCTTTCAAACGGCCCCGGCGACCCCGAGCCCTGCACCTACGCGATCGAGGCGGCCAAGGTCCTCATCGAGAAACTCCCCGTGTTCGGCATCTGCCTTGGCCACCAGATCCTGGGCCTGGCCTGCGGGGGAAAGACCTACAAGCTCAAGTTCGGCCACCGGGGGGCGAACCACCCGGTCAAGAACCTGCGCACCGGACACGTGGAGATCACCTCCCAGAACCACGGCTTCGCGGTGGACCAGGCTCTCTTCGAGCGGCCGGAGTTCATCCAGACCCACGTCAACTTGAACGACGGGACGGTCGAGGGCTTCCGCCATCGCGACCGGCCGGTCATCTCCGTCCAGTACCACCCCGAGGCGAGCCCCGGCCCCCACGACAGCCACTACCTGTTCCAGGACTTCGTCGCGCTGATGCGGGAGCACCGGCGCCCGGAGTAACGTTACGGAACCGTTCCGGGTCTACCACGCCCGTTCGGCAGGGGCGTACATTCTCATGAACTTTTTCCGTCTAGCCGTCGTCCCATCGGCTCCGGGAGGGGCAAAGCCATGTCGACGCTGAGGGTCCGTGCCTTGTCGTTGTTGCTTGTGGCCACCCTGGGGACGGTGGGGTTGATGGCCCAGGAGACGGCCGGCAGCCTCGCCGGGACCATCGCGGACGAGCAGGGGCAGGTGCTGCCCGGGGCGACGGTGACGGCAAGCCACGAACGGACCCACGCCGTTCGCACGACCGTCTCCGACCCCCGGGGCAGCTTCCAGCTCCCCGCCCTGCCTCCGGGCAGCTACACGGTCAGGGTCGAGCTGCAGAACTTCCGCGCCCTCGAGCGCAAGAACGTCGTGTTGAGCGGCGGAGAGAGGCTCTCCCTTGGCACCCTGAGGCTGACCATCGGCCTCGGCGAGACGATCGTGGTCGAGGAGAGCGGCACCAAGGTGAACGCCGAGGAGACCCAGCACGCCGGCCTGATCACGTCCAAGCAGATCGAGCAGATCCAGACCAAGGGGCGCGATGTCACCACCCTGATGCGCCTCGCTCCCGGCGTCCGTTATGAGGACACCGTCGACTCGCTGGGCGAGAGCTTCGGGACCCTGGTCCCCCACGTCAGCGGCCAGCGCCGGACCTGGAACCACATCACCGTGGACGGCGTCCTCGGCAACGAGATCGGCCAGACCGACCGCATGGCCCAGCAGATCAACCTCGATGCCGTGGGCGAGATCAGGATCCTGCTCAACACCTATCGCGCCGAGTACGGGCGCACGGGCGGCGCCCAGATCCAGATCGTGAGCAAGGGAGGCGACGCGCAGTACCGGGGAAACGCGTACTACTACGGCCGGAACGAGCACCTCAACGCCAACAACTTCTTCAACAACCGGTCGAATCGCCCGCGACCTCGCTACCGGTTCAACACCTTCGGCTTCAACCTGGGGGGCCCCATCCCGGGCCTGAACAAGGACGAGAAGAAGCTCTTCTTCTTCTATTCGATCGAGGTCCCCCTGACGGAAAGGCCGGGGCCCCTGCGGCAATGGATGGTGCCCACCCAGCTCGAGCGCCGGGGCGACTTCTCGCAGACCCTCGACAGCGCGGGCCGCCTCATCGTGATCCGAGATCCCCTGACCGGCATGGCGTTTCCCGGCAACCTCGTCCCCCCCAGCCGGATCAACCCGAACGGCCTGGCCCTGCTCAACCTGATGCCCCTGCCGAACTCCACCGATCGCGGCTTCACGAAGGGGCAGTTCAACTTCGAGCGGCAGGAGACGGACGACAACCCGAAGAGGAACAACCTCCTGCGCCTCGACTGGCGGCCTTCGCCGAGCGACAGCCTCTACATGACGATCAAGGACTGGTGGTCCGATCAACGGGGGAGCGAGATCACCGCGGGGCCGAACAAGTGGGGCTGGTTCAACACCCACTACCTGAACACGGATCGGACCTACAGCGTGAGCCACACCCACGTCTTCAACTCCCACCTCGTCAACGAGGCGCAGGCGGGGGCCCGCCGGCAGAGCGAGAGCTTCCAGCCGGTCACGGAGGCGGACTGGCAGCGCCTGCGGCGGGCGGACAACGGCTACACGCTCGGACAGTTCCATCCCGAGGTCAACCTCGTGGGCGGCCTGCCCAAGGCGACCTTCAACGTGCTGGGGAACACCAACTCTCCCCCCAACCCGAACCTGACCTACGAGAACCGGCTGGTGGGCGACGGGGGCGTGGCCTGGGTGCACTCCTTCAACGACAACCTGACCTGGATCAAGGGCCGCCACACGCTCAAGGGCGGCTTCTACTTCGAGCACCTCTACAACACGGAAGGCAAGGGCAGCGTCGGGGCCGGCCCCTGGGCCGGGCAGTTCAACTTCTCCGCCGACGCCGCGAACCCGTTCGACACCGGCTACTCCTTCGCGAACGCGCTCATCGGCTCGTTCCGGGACTACACCGAGATCGACGCCCTTCCGGAGGTGAAGGCGCACCGCTATCTCGCGGAGTCGTACCTGCAGGACACCTGGAAGCTCAGCCGGCGCTTGACGGTCGATTACGGCGTGCGCTTCCTCTGGTTCAAGCCCTGGTACACGAACCTGCCGGCCGCGACCTTCGTGCCCGCGCTCTACGATCCGGCCAAGGCGCCGCGGCTGTATCAGCCGGCCCGGATCAACAACCAGAACGTGGCCCTCGACCCCGTCACGGGCGAGGTGCGCCCCAACCCCTACGTCGGAAGCTTCGTTCCGGGCGCGGGCGACCCCTACAACGGCATGGTGAGCGGCACCGATCCCAACTACCCGAAGGGCTTCCGGGACAACCAGGGGATCATGCCGGAGCCGCGCTTGGGCCTGGCCTGGGACATCTTCGGCAACGGCAAGACGGCCCTTCACGCGAGCGCGGGCCTGTTCCACCAGGCGCAGACCACCGCCCGCAGCATGGACCAGGCCGCGAACAACCCGCCCGCGGTGAACACGCCGCAGATCTTCTACGGGACCATGGACACCCTCCTCGCCGCGGGGCCCTCGTTCTCGGCCCGTCCGAGCAGCGTCAACGCCCTGGAGAGGGACGCCAAGACGTCCAGCAGTTACCAGTGGTCGATCGGCTTCCAGCGGGAGATCGGCTGGGGCACGGTGGTCGACCTCACCTACGTGGGCTGGGTGGCGCGCCACATGGAGCAGTTCAGCAACATCAACGTGGTTCCCGACGGGGCCAAGTTCGTGAACCTCCATCCGGAGAACGCCAACCCGCAGAATCCCCATACTCCCAAGCCGGACGACTTCCTCCGGCCCTACCTGGGCTACGGGGACATCACCCTGCGCTCGAACTTCGGCACCGCGAACTACAACGGCCTCCAGGTCCAGATCAACCGGCGCTACATCCGGGGCCTGCAGTTCGCGGTCGCGTACACCTACGGCAAGTCCCTGGGGATCGCGGACGAGGACGAGACCAACATCAGCATTGCGCGGCCCCTCAAGCCTTGGCACTACGCTCCTTCGGCGGGGAACCAGCTTCACAACCTGGTGATCAACTACACCTGGGACCTGCCGAGAGCGAGCAAGCTCTGGAACAACGGGGTCATCCGGCTCCTCTTCGACGACTGGCAGCTCTCCGGCGAGAATGCCTTCGCGAGCGGAGACTGGGCCCCGGTGCTCATCACCACCACCGACAACTTCGACTTCACGGGTGGTACCGGCGGCGCGGGGCAGGATGTGGGCAACGGCCTGCGCGTGGTGCGGCCGGTCATCGTGGGCAACGTGGTCCCGGACAACCGGAACGCGGCTCCCGATGCCCCGGGGAGCTGGCTGAACGCGGCCGCCTTCGCCCGCCCCGCCCGTGGGGAATACGGGAACGAGCCGCGCTACATCTTCCGCATGCCCGGCATCAACAACTGGAACCTCTCGTTCTTCAAGAACTTCCCTCTCGGGAGCAGCGGCCGGCGCCGCCTGCAGCTCCGCTGGGAGATGTACAACGTGCTCAACCACACCCAGTTCGGCGCCGCCTACGGCGTGACCGGTTACCCTGGGATCGACAACACGTTGCGGTTCGACGCCACCGGCAAACAGGTCAACGCCAACTTTGGCAAGGCGACCGCGGCCCGCAACCCGCGGATCATGCAGGGTTCGGTCCGCTTCACCTTCTGACGTTCCCGGGGCGGCGCTGATCGTCCCGCCACCCGTGAGATACTGTCGGGCTGATGCCCAAGGACCCGAAGGTCCACTCTGTGCTCGTGATCGGCTCGGGGCCGATCGTCATCGGCCAGGCCTGCGAGTTCGACTACTCGGGGACCCAGGCCATCAAGGTCCTCCGCCGGGAGGGGATCCGGGTCTCCCTCGTGAACTCGAACCCGGCCACCATCATGACCGACCCGGAGTACGCGGATCGCACCTACATCGAGCCGCTCACCCCCGAGACGGTGGAGGCCATCCTCGAGCGCGAGCGGCCGGACGCGATCCTGCCCACGGTGGGCGGCCAGACCGCGCTGAACCTGGCGGTCGAGCTCTCCCGCCGCGGGGTGCTCGACCGCCTCGGCATCCGGCTCATCGGGGCCAGCCGCCGGGCGGTCGAGGTGGGAGAGGACCGCAAGCTCTTCAAGGAGGCCATGGCCCGCATCGGCCTCGAGGTGCCGCGGAGCGGCGTCGCCCGCAGCGTCGCCGAGGCGCGGGCGGTGGCGGAGATGACCGGGCTGCCCGCGGTCATCCGTCCCTCCTTCACCCTCGGGGGGACCGGGGGCGGCATCGTCTACAACCTCGAGGAGCTCGAGGGCCTGGTCTCCCGCGGCCTCGACCTGTCGCCGGTGCACGAGGTGCTCATCGAGGAGTCCGTCATCGGCTGGAAGGAGTACGAGCTGGAGGTCATGCGCGACCGGGCGGACAACTTCGTGGTGATCTGCTCGATCGAGAACTTCGACCCCATGGGGATCCACACCGGCGACTCCGTGACCGTGGCCCCCGCCCAGACCCTCACCGACCGCGAGTACCAGGTCATGCGCAACGCGGCCCGGGCCATCATCCGCGAGGTGGGAGTGGAGACCGGGGGCTCGAACATCCAGTTCGCGGTGGATCCGAGGACCGGCCGCCTGGTCGTGATCGAGATGAACCCGCGGGTCTCCCGCTCGTCTGCCCTGGCCAGCAAGGCTACCGGCTTCCCCATCGCGAAGATCGCAGCCCTCCTCGCCATCGGCTACCACCTCGACGAGATCCGGAACGACATCACCCGGGTGACCCCGGCCTCCTTCGAGCCCGTCCTCGACTACGTGGTGGTCAAGATCCCGCGCTGGGCGTTCGAGAAGTTCCCGGACGCCCAACCCACCCTGGGGACGCAGATGAAGTCCGTGGGGGAGGTGATGGCGATCGGCCGGACCTTCAAGGAGGCGCTGCACAAGGGGCTGCGGGGCCTGGAGACCGGGATCAGCGGCTTCGCCCGGACCGACCTCGACGACTCGCGCATCAAGGAGAAGCTCCTCAACCCCGACCCCGACCGGATCTTCTACGTGAAGCGGGCGCTGGACCTCGGCTGGTCCCACCCGGAGATCTTCCGGATGACCGGGATCGACCCCTGGTTCCTCGACCAGATCCAGCAGATCGTCGAATTGGAGAGACGGATCATTGAGCTGGGGGGTGCTGTGTCGCACCCCCCAGACCCCCCGCTCGCTTCGCGGGAATCGATCCCGCTCCGCTCGCAGCCCGTTGCCTCTGGCCGTGGCCTTGATGGCCTCGATCACTCGTTGCTCCGCCAGGCCAAGCGCATGGGATTCTCGGATACGCGCATCGGTCAGCTCACCGGCGCCACCGAGGCCGAGGTCCGGCGGCGGCGCAAGGCGGCCGGGATCGTCCCCGTCTACAAGCGGGTCGACACCTGCGCGGCGGAGTTCGTCTCCCACACCCCCTACCTCTACTCGACCTACGAGCAGGAGTGCGAGGCCGACCCCACGGACCGGAAGAAGGTCGTGATCCTGGGCAGCGGCCCCAACCGCATCGGGCAGGGGATCGAGTTCGACTACTGCTGCTGCCACGCCTCCTTCGCGTTCAAGGAGGAGGGGTACGAGACCATCATGATCAACTGCAACCCGGAGACGGTCTCCACCGACTACGACACCTCCGACCGGCTGTACTTCGAGCCCCTGGGTTTCGAGGACGTGATGAACATCCTCGAGCTGGAGAAGCCCGAGGGAGTGGTGATCCAGTTCGGGGGGCAGACCCCCCTCCGGCTCGCCCTCCCCCTGCAGCGGGCGGGGGTCAAGATCCTGGGGACGAGCCCCGACGCCATCGACCTCGCCGAGGACCGCAAGCGCTTCAGCGCGCTGCTCCACGAGCTCGACATCCCGCAGCCGGAGAGCGGCACCGCGACCTCGACGGAAGAGGCCCAGGTGGTGGCTCGGCGCATCGGCTATCCCGTGCTGGTGCGCCCGTCCTACGTGCTGGGGGGGCGGGCCATGGCCATCGTCTACGACGACCAGAGCCTCGAGCGCTACGCCCGGGAAGCGGTCAAGGCCTCGCCCGAGCACCCGATCCTGGTCGACCGCTTCCTGGAGGACGCGTTCGAGGTGGACGTGGACGCGCTGGCGGACGGCGAGCGGGTGGTGATCGGGGGCATCCTCCAGCACATCGAGCAGGCGGGGATCCACAGCGGGGATTCGGCGATGGTCCTCCCGACCTACAAGATCACCCCCGAGCACCTGGAAACCATAAGGCGCCACACCCGGCGGCTCGGCCTGGCCCTGGGCGTGCGCGGCCTGATGAACGTCCAGTACGCGATCAAGAACGACGTGGTGTACGTGCTGGAGGTGAACCCGCGCGCCTCCAGAACCACGCCCTTCGTGAGCAAGGCCACCGGGGTGGCCCTGGCCAAGGTGGCGGCCAAGATCATGGCGGGCAGGAGCCTCGCCCAGCAGGGGCTCGCCGAAGACCTCACGGTCCCGCGGATCTTCGTCAAGGAGTCGGTCTTCCCGTTCCTCAAGTTCCCGGGGGCCGACATCCTGCTGGGGCCGGAGATGAAGTCCACCGGCGAGGTCATGGGGATCTCCGAGGACTTCGGGATCGCCTTCGCCAAGTCGCAGATGGCCTCCGGCTTCCGGATCCCGACCTCGGGCACCGTGTTCGTCAGCGTGAACGACTTCGACAAGGCGGGGGTGCTGCCCCACGCGAAGGCGCTCCGGGACATGGGCTTCAACATCCTGGCCACCCGGGGCACCGCCGAGTACCTGAACGCGCGCGGGGTGGAGGCGGAGATGGTGTACAAGGTCAACGAGGGGCGGCCCAACGTGGTGGACCTCATCAAGGACAAGCGCGTCGCCATCGTCTTCAACACCCCGCTGGGCAAGGAATCGTTCTTCGACGACGGGGCGATCCGCAAGAGCGCGACCCTGCACGGCGTGCTCGTGGTCACGACCCTCACCGCCACCGCCGCCACCGTTCAGGCCATCCGCGCCCTCCGCGAGCGGTCCCTCGACCTCCTGAGCCTGCAGGAGATACACGCCGGGGCCGGCCGGGCCTGAAGTGGGGAAGCCCCTCTACCTGGCGCTCTCGGGGGGCGGGGCGCACGCGGCCGCGCATGCGGGGGTGCTCCGGGCCCTGATGCGCGAGGGCCTGCCCGTGGCGGGGATCGCCGGGGTCAGCGGGGGCGCCCTCGTGGCGGCGGCCTGGGCGGGCGGAGCCGACCTCGAGAACCTGGTGGACCAGGCCTCGCGCCTCCACCCCTGGACCTGGGTCCGGGGCTGGGGAGGCGGGCTCCTCTCGGGAACGAAGCTCGGGATGATGATCGACGAGTTCCTGCCCGTGCCCAACTTCGAGGGGCTGCGCGTCCCGGTGCGCGTGCTCGCCACCGACGTGGACACGGGGCAGCCGGTGGTCTTGCGCGAGGGCGACCTGCGCGAGGCGGTGCGCGCCTCGTGCAGCTTTCCCGGCGTCTTTCCCCCGATGATCCTGAATGGCCGCCGTCTCTACGACGGCGGGATCTCGGAGGTCATCCCGGTGCGCCTGGCCCGGGAGATGGCGGGGGAGGCGGGGGTGGTGGTGGCCGTGGACTGCAACAGCGGCACCCGCTGGCCCTCCGCCGACTCGTTCGTGGCCCTGGCCCTGCGGGCTGGCCTCACCCTCCTGCGCGGCCGGACCCGCAGCGAGCTGTCGGGGGCCGACCTCGTGATCGCCCCCCCCATGGGCGAGTCGGGCTGGATGCAGCCCCGCAAGATCCCCGGCTTCTTCGAGGCCGGCGACGAGGCCCTCAGGCAGGCGCTGTCCGAGCTTCGCCGGCTGCTGGAGTAGGCGACGCGTGCGGGAGGAGCAGGAGGAGTAGATGAGGCGAGCGGTGCGCGGACTGCTGGCCCTCCTCCTGATCGGGCTCCTCGCGCTGCTGTTCTGGCCGGAGGCGAAAGCGGGCCCCACCGGCGACTGGCTGAAGGCGGCCGGTCTCGAGCCGCGCTTCGAGACCCTCTCGGGCCTGCGTGTACGCTACGTTCGGGCGGGGGACGGCCCGGTCGTCGTGCTCCTTCACGGCTTCGCTTCTTCGATCTTCACCTGGAAGGACGTGCTGCCCGGCCTGGCCCGAAGTCGGACGGTGGTGGCCCTCGACCTCCCCGGATTCGGCGAGTCCGAGCAGCCGCGCGACCTGGACGTCGGCATCTATCCGGGGATCGTGCTCGGCCTCATGGACCGACTCGGCATCGCCCGGGCCACCCTCGCCGGCAACAGCATGGGAGGGGCTTTGGCCACCGTGCTGGCCGCGCGGTCCCCGGAGCGGGTCCAGGCGCTCGTGCTCATCGACACCGCCGGCTTCGCCCTTGCCGATTCCGAGCGCCCCCTCCTGCTGCGCCTGGTCGCGACGAGGGCGGGGAAGGCGCTCTTCGAGCGGCTGCCCGTCCGCGGACGAGTGCTGCGCCTCGGGCTGCGGCAGGTGTTCCACGATCCCGCGCTCCTCACCGAGGAGCGCTTCAACGAGTACCTGGCTCCCCTGCTGCGCCCGGGGGCCCCCGCCTCGCTGGTGTCGCTCTTGACCTCCCGCGCGGCAACCCTTGGCATGGCCGCGAGCCTGGCCCCCACGGTGAAAGCCCCGACCCTCGTCCTCTGGGGGCGCGACGACCGCTGGATTCCCGTCGCGCAGGCGGACCGGGTGGTGGCCGCGATCCCGGGCGCGCGCAAGGTCGTGCTGGAGGCCTGCGGCCATGTGCCGCAGGAAGAGCGGCCGGAGGAGGTCCTGCGCTGGCTGGAGGACTTCCCGGAGGGGGGCGCCGCCGCCATCGAGTGAGCCCTCCACGCTCGTGTGAGCCCCATCACGGGAAGGCACGTGGTTTGCCCGTGATTATTGGGGTGAGGGCGGGAGGAGGGGGCGCATGGCAGAGGGCTCGACGGCCCAGCGGCTGCTCCGGAGCGCATCGGCGGCGCTCGTATTGTGTGCGGCCCCTCTTCGGGCCGAGTCGCTCCGCGCGTTTCCGACCTTCGGTGCGGGGGTGGAGGTCGTCAACCTCGATCTGGCGGTGACGGACACCCGGGACCGGCCGGTGATCAACCTGACCGGCTCTGACTTGGCCGTCTACGAGGACGGAATCCCCCAGGAGCTGTGCATCTTCACGCAGGAGAGGCTTCCGCTCTCCCTGACCATCCTCATCGACGGCTCGTCATCCATGCAACCCCGAATCGCGGTGGCCCAGGCGGCGGCCCTGCGACTCATCAGGACGCTGGGCCCCATTGACGAGGCGCAGGTGGCCCAGTTCACCCGCCGGTTGACCGTCCTCCAGGACTTCACTTCCGATCGGGGTCAGCTCGAGACGGCGGTCCGGCGTGTGGTAGCCGGGGGCGAGACCTCCCTCTACGCCGCCCTCTACATCTCGCTCAAGGGGCTCGTGGCCGGCCGACGGCCAGGGGAGGACCGCCGCCGGGCGATCGTGGTGCTGACGGACGGCGAGGACACCTCCTCGATCGTGACCGAGGATCAGCTGCTGGACCTGGCCCGTCGGTCCGAGGTCGCCGTCTACGCGATCGGCCTCCGAGGCGGCGCCTCGACCCCGCTGGCTTCGACGGTGCCCGTCTTCTTCCTCACCACGCTGGCCCGGGAAACGGGGGGCCGGGCGTGGTTCCCCCGGGCGCTCGGAGAGCTGGACGGGGTGTACGGGCGCATCGGGGAGGAGCTGCGCACTTTGTACGGGTTGGGCTATGTCTCCGGCAATCCACGGCGGGACGGCAAGTGGCGGGCGATCGCGGTCCGGGTTCTGCGGACAAACCTCCTCGCACATCACCGACCCGGGTACTACGGACCGGCCGCCGAGGAGCGACGCGCCTTCCGCAGGATGGCGGAGCAGCCCTAACTGCTGCCGTCCCCGTCCTACTGCGGCTTGCGGTCGAGGGCCAGCAGGGTCTCGCGGGCCTTCTCGGCCATGGCGCTGCCGGCGTGGTCGTGGAGGATGGCCTGCATCGTCTTCTGCGCCTCCTCTCGGCGGCCCCAGGAGGCGTAGGTGCGGCCCAGCACGAACAGGATCTTCGGCTCGTCGTCCCCCGCCGGCTTGATCTTCAACGCGCTCTTGAGCAGCGCCTCCGCCTCGGCGTACTTCCGGTCGTAGTTCTGGATGATGGCGAGCAGCATGCGGACCTTGCGGCGTCCCGGGGCTGGCTGGTCCTGGTCGCCCTTGAGGGACCGGTAGAGCAGGTCGCGGCTCTCCTCGTAGAACTCCTGCTCGAAGAGGTGCTGGCCGAGGCTGGCGAGGGCCCCGGCGTCGTTCGGGTCCTTCTCCAGGGCCTCCTCGAGGGAGAGGACGCGCCGGGCGGCCTCGAGGGCCTGGTCGAGGGTGCGGGGGAACTGCCCCGGTCCCTGGAAGCCGTTCAGTCGCTGGATCTGCCGGCCTTCCGGCGAGAGGAAGACGATCGTGGGCAGCGACTGCACGTCGTAGCGGAGGGCGACCTCCATGTCCCTCTGGCTCCCCTCGGTGTCGACCTTGACCGCCACGAACTCCTCGGCCTTGCGCACCACCGCGGGGTCCACGTAGGTCGTCTTGTCGAGGCGGTGGCACCACCCGCACCACTCGGCCCAGAAATCGACGAGGATGGGCTTGCGGGAGGCCTTGGCCTTCTTGAGCGCCTCCTCGAAGCTCCGCTCCCAGCGGATTCCGCCCGCCGCGACGGGACCCGACATCAGCAGCAGGACGGCCAGGGTTCGGAAGATCACGATCGGCTCGCGGACACCAGGGCCGTGAACAGGTCCTGAAAGCCGTCCTCCCGGCTCCAGAAGGCCTCGGGGTGCCACTGCACGCCGAGGACGAAGCGGCGATCGGGCATCTCCACCGCCTCCACGAGCTGGTCGCGGGCCGACACCGCCGAGACGACGAGACCCGATCCAACCCGCGCGGTCGCCTGGTGGTGAAAGCTGTTCACGGAAACCGTTCCCCGCTTGAGGATGTCCCGGAGCCGGGTTCCCTCGAGGATCTGGACAGGGTGAGCCCGCTCCCAGCGCTCCCGCGAAGAGTCGTGCTCTACGCCTCCTGTCACCTCTGACGGGATGTCCTGGATGAGGGTTCCCCCCGTCGCAACGTTTAACACCTGATGGCCCCGACAGATAGCGAGAAGGGGCAGATTCCGTTCGAGAGCCTCCCGGGTGAGGGCCAGCTCGAAATCGTCCCGCTCCCGGACCACCTTGCCGAGCTTCCGGTGGGGGCTCGCGCCGTAGAGGGCGGGGTCCACGTCCGACCCCCCGGTGAGGAGCAGCCCCTGTACCCGGTCCAGGAGCTCGGGGGCGTCCTCCGGCCGGCCCGGGGCGAGGACGAGGGGCAGTCCACCGGCCTGCTCGACCGAGCGGATGTAGTCCTGGCGAAGGAGATGGAGGCCGGTCCGGCGGTCGTCGTAGCCGATCGTGACCCCGATGGCCGGCCGCATCACATCCGTTCGGGAATGGGGATGCCCAAGAGACCCACGAGGGTTTCCATGTGGTGGATGAAGGCGTCGACCACCATCGTCCGGAAGGCCCGCCGGTCCGCGCTCTCCGCGTAGAGCAGCGAGTACTTCGGCTTCTGGTAGTAGGCGTGGAAGGCCTGGGCCACCGTGAACGCGTGCTTTGCGAGGAGGGCCACGTCCTGGGCCCGGATCGACTGCTCGGCCACCTCTTCGCTGCGGCTCATCAGGAGCAGGAGGGACCAGACCTCGTCACCCTCCTCGCCCTCGAGGAAGGGTGCCAGATCCAGGGCCGCGGCCTGCTCGAGAAGGGACGGGATGCGGTGCCCCTCCGCCTCCAGCTTGGCGAAGATGTTGCGCGCCCGCACCGCCGCGTTCTGGATGTAGGGGCCGGTCTCGCCCACGAACGCGAGCGCCTCCTCCATGTCGAAGGTGATGATCCGCGTGCGGCCATACTTGAGCAGGAAATAACGGAGCGCGCCCTTGGCCACAGCGTCGGCGGTCTGGTCGCGGGTGGCGGAGTCGCGCCCCGGATCGCGCGCTGCGACCTCGCTTTTCGCCTTGGCCACGAGCGCGTCCAGCAGGTCGTCGGCCTTGACCCCCAGCCCCTTGCGGCCCGAGACCTTGACCGCCCCTCCCTCTCCGGAGACTTCGTACCCGAGGGCGCGGGCGGTGGCGGGGGAGAGCACGACCTTCTCGTAGGCCAGGTGGTAGCTGCCCTCGGCCTCGGCCTGGTGGCCGAGCGCGGCCACGCCGGCCTTGACGACCCGCTGCGGGTAGGACTGACCCACGTCGATCACGTTGTAGACCTCGCGGGCATGCCCGAAGCGCGGGGCCCCGGGCTCGCCTTCGGTGCTGGTCGTCGTCCACAGCACGTGGCCGTCGGGGTAGGTCCGATGGCGGCGGTAGCGGAAGTCCCGATCCAGCCGGCCGAGCTTCCAGAGCTGGTACGCGATGTCCTTGCCGGTGTAGGTCACGGTGCCGCTCGATCGCACGATGATCTTGTCCTCGTCACGGGGCGGCGGAGTGGATCCGCCGCCCCTTTCGAGCTGGGGGGGCTCTCCGGCCCCCCCAGACCCCCCGTCACTCACGCCGGTCTCCATGGAGAGCACCCAGCAGCCCTTGTTCTTCCCGTCCGTTTCCAGGCGGATGGCCCCCGACTCCTTGAGGAGCTCGAAGGCCCGGTCCCAAAAGTGCAGGCGCAGGATGTCGCTCTCGTGGGCGAGCAGATCGTAGCGGATGTCCAGGCGCTCCATCGTGGCCAGGTGGCAGTCCACGATCCGGGCCGCCACGTGGGCGGCCAGCCGGGCGACGTCGTTCCCACCCTCCTCGATCCCGTGCAGGGCGTCGATCTGGAGCCGCCGGTTCCCGGGGTCGGCCCCGTAGAAGTCGCCCACTTTCGCGTAGAGGTCCCAGCAGTAGTAGTCGAACCTGCCCCCGATCTTCTCGACCTCGGCCGGGGTCTTCTTCTCGAGGTGGAGGAAGCCCACCACCACGTCGGCCACCTGAACGCCGGTGTCGTCGATGTAGTTCTGGACCCCGACGTCCCGGCCGCGGTGGCGCAGGATGCGCACGAAGGCATCGCCCAGGGTGGCGTTGCGCAGGTGGCCGATGTGGGCGGCCTTGTTCGGGTTGATGCTCGTGTGCTCGACGATCACGTGGCCGGGCACTCTCGGGGCCGGCTGCGGCTCACGCAGGGCCACCTGTAGCTCACGCGTGAAACGACCCCGGTCGAGGAACAGGTTCACGTAGCCGCCTCCTGCCACCTCGGCCTTGCGGACGCCGGGGGCGGAGAGGGCGGCGGCCAGCCTCTCCGCGATTTCCCGGGGCTTCCTACGGAGAGTCCTGGCCAGGTCGAAGGGGGCGGTCAGGGCGAGGTCGCCCATCTCGACCCTCGGGGGGTACTGGAAGGTGACCGAGTCGAGAGTCACGTCGAAGGAGGCGCGGGCCGCCGAGCGCACGGCGTCCGCCAGGAGGGATTGCCACTGGAGGATCACCGGACAATCATACCCGGACTGGATGGATGGGCTCGCCGCGCCGGCGCCCCTCTGGTACGATCGGACACATGGTGCGTCTCCCCGTCCGCCTCCTCCTCGTGCTCGTGGCGGGCGCCGCCTCCCCGAAGCACTTCGACGTGGCCGTGTCCTTCGTGCCTCCGGCGAAGCCGGGCGCCGGCGGCGCGATCGCCGTGAGCTTCCTGGCTCGGGACCCCGACGTCCACATCAACGAGGAGCCCGCGCCGCGCCTGAAGCTCGATCCCGAGCAGAGCGCGCTCCTGGACAAGCAGCCGCCCCCTCCGAAGTCCGTCCCCGTCTACGACCCGGAGGCGACACGCTATCTGGACCTGAAGAAGCCCGTCCAGTTTCCGGTGGCTTTCGCCCCGAGCGCCGTCAAGGGGCCGCAGACCGTGAAGGCCAGCGTGGTCTTCTTTTACTGCTCGCAGCGTGAAGGCTGGTGCCGCCGGGGCTCGGCCGACATCGAGGTCGGGGTCACCGTCCCCTGACCGCGCGCACGCGAGGACGGGTGTGACCCGAGCGGCCGTCACGGCCCTGATCTTCGCCGTTGTCCGGCTCAGCCCCCTGGCGCGCGCGGACGAGCCCGCGGAAGCGCTCCGGGGGGTGGTGGAGGACCCGCGCGGCGCGCCGGTCCGATCGGCCGAGGTAGTGGCCGAGGGCGCAGGGGCGCGCACCTCCACCGGTGAGGACGGCACCTTCACCCTCGCGCTGCCGCCGGGCGTCCGCGCGATCCGCGTCCGCGCCCCCGGCTTCGCGGAAGAGACCCGCGCGCTCCCCCTCCCGCTCACGAAGCCCCTGGTGATCGTCCTCCGGCTCGCCCTGGCGGAGCGGCTCACCGTGACCGCGACCCTCCTCCCCACTCGCCTCGCGGAGACCCCGGCCAGCCTGGTAGTTCTCGGGCCCGAAGCACTGGCCGTCACCGCCGCCTCCCGCTTGGACGAGGCCCTGCGCCAAGTGGTGGGGTTCGGCCTCTTCCGGCGCACGGGGAGCCGCACCGCGAACCCGACCGCCCAGGGCGTCTCGCTCCGGGGCCTGGGAGCGAGCGGGGCGAGCCGGGCCCTGGTGCTCGTGGACGGCCAGCCGCTGAACGACCCCTTCGGTGGCTGGGTCTATTGGGGCCGGGTGCCGCGGGACGCGGTCGGGGAGGTGGAGGTTCTGCGCGGTGGGGCCTCGGATCTCTACGGCAGCACCGCGCTGGGCGGGGTCGTTCAGGTCCTCACCCGGCCGCTGCCGCCGGGTCCCGAGCTGCGGGCCGAGGCCTCGGGGGGCAACGAGGGGACGGTCGACGGATCCCTCGCGATAGAGGGCCGCGCGGGGGCCTGGGGAAGCCGGCTCGCGGCGGCGGGCTTCCGCACGGATGGGTACGTGCCCGTGGAAGAGGCGAGACGCGGCCCCGTCGACACCGCGGCCGCCTCGCGCCACGGGGTTGTGGACCTGCGGATCGAGCGGTCGTGGGCCGAACGCGGAAGGGTCCTCGCCCGCGGGGCCTTCTTTGGAGAGAGCCGCGAGAACGGCACCCCGCTCCAGACGAACGACACCCGCGTACGCGAGGGCGCACTGGGCGGCGACTGGTCGTCTCCGGGTCTCGGTTCGCTGCGCGCGAGGCTCGATCTCGCCAGCCAGGTGTTCGACCAGTCCTTCACCGCGGTGTCGGCCGACCGCAAGGGCGAGACCCTGACCCGGCGCCAGCGCGTCCCGGCGCGCAGCGCCGGCCTCGCGCTCCAGTGGCGGCGCGCACTCGGTGCGAAGCACGTGGCCCTGGCCGGGCTCGAGGTCCGGAACGTGAAGGGGGCGAGCGACGAGCTGGCCTTTACCGCCGGGCTCGCCACCGCCAACGTAGACGCGGGGGGACGCGCCCAGACGGTGGGCGTCTTCGCCGAGGACCTGTTCCAGGTGACCTCTCGGCTGCTCGTGGTGGCGGCGGCCCGTTTAGAGCACTGGCGGCAGGAGGACGGCTTCTCCGAGACCCGGCCGCTCGCGCCCGCCTCGTCGCCGGTGACCCACACCGCCTTCCCCGACCGTGGGGAGAGCGCCCTGAGCCCGCGGGTGTCCGCGCTCTTCCGCGCGGCCCCCGGTCTCTCGCTGGTGGCGGCGGGCTACGGCGCCTTTCGCGGTCCCACCCTGAACGAGCTGTACCGCTCCTTTCGCGTAGGCGACACCCTCACCCTCGCCAACGAGCGCCTCACGGCGGAGCGGCTCGCGGGAGGCGAGGCGGGGGCCCATTGGACGGGCGCCTCGGGTCGCCTCCGCGCGCGCGCCACCGCCTTCTCGAGCGCGGTGCGGGATCCCGTGGCCAACGTGACCCTCTCGGTCCGGCCGGGCCTCGTGACGCGACAGCGCCAGAACCTCGGCCGCACCCGGTCGCAAGGCCTCGAGGCCGAGGTGGAGGCCATGCCCCTGGCCGGCCTCCACCTGGGGGCCGGCTACACCCTGACCGACGCCCAGGTGCGGCGCTTCCCCGCGAACCCTGCCCTCGAGGGCCTGCGACTGCCGCAGCTCCCGCGCCACCAGCTCACCTTCCAGGCGCGCTACGAGCGGCCCAGGGGCTTGCGGGTGGCCCTGCAAGGGCGATGGAGCGGGGCCCAGTACGAGGACGACCAGAACCAGCTGCGCCTCGCTCCCGCCTTCCAGCTCGACGTGCTCGCCGCCCACGGGCTCGGCCGCGGCCTGGAAGCCTTCGCGGCCGCCGAGAACGTCCTCGACGAGCGGGCGGACGTCGGGCTCACCCCGATGCGGACGCTCGGCCCGCCCTTCACGGTTCGCGCGGGCCTGCGCCTGCGCCTCCCGACGCGCGCCCGCTAGCGTAGCTAGGGCTCTTCGGCGCGAGCGGCCGCGTAGTCGGCGGGCGTGTTCAGGTTGCGGAAGAGCCGGGAGGGATCGCCGAAGGCGGCCAGCTCCTCCGGTCCCACCTCGCGCACACGCACGTCCGGCCAGAAGGCCGTCATCTTCAGCCGAGCCTCCGCCAGGCAACGCCGGATCGGCGGGAGACAAGCAGCGCCGTAGACGGCGCAGAGGGGCTCCGGCCCCCTCGGGGAGACCGGGACCACCGCGTCCGCGGTATCGGCCAGGGACGCGAGGTGCGCGAGGAAGGGGACCGGCACGAACGGCAGGTCGACGCCGAGGAAGAGGCCGGGGCCCCCTGACGCCTCGAGCCCCGCCAGGAGGGCCGCCAGGGAGCCGACGCCTTCGACGGGGTCCACGATCACGGGGACGCCGCGGTCCGCGTACCGCCGCTCCGGGCCGCTCAGGAGGCGCACGTCACGGCAGACCGCGCGGAGCCGTTGCAGAGCGTGGCCCAGCAGGTCGGTCCCGGCCCAGGCGAGCCCCGCCTTGTCCCGTCCCATGCGCCAGCTCCGGCCTCCCGCCACCGCGAAGCCCACGACGTCCACGGGGTCAGCTCCGGCGCTTGAAGGACCAGGTCACCTCGAACTCCGAGCACACGTCGGCATTCGCGTCCTTCGCGACCGCGCGCGCCACGTAGAGATGGGGCTCGGACCCGGCGGCCGCCTTCTCCACCGCCGCCTGCATGTCCGCCACGCTCTCGAAGGTGAAGTACGAGGGGCCGATGATCCTTTTCCGGTAGACCGCGCGAAACTCGGTCACGAGCATGGCCACCGAGGCCGGAGCGCCGGCGATCAGGACCGCGGCCGGCATCCCGGTCGACATCTCGGCCGCCATGGCCTGGGCGGCGAAATAGGTCGAGCGGAACGGGTTCCGGGTGCGCCAGCCCCCGGGGAGGAAGACCGTGCAGGCCTGGGCGTCGAGGCTCAGCAGGCGCAGGCCCGCGCAGGCGGCGAGCGGCAGGTCCTTCCACCGCCACAGCCAGAAGGCCGCGCGGTTCAGGATCCGGCGGCGAAACGCCTCCGACTTCGGGTGGAAGCTCACGGCTCTTCCCGGGAGCCGCGCTTCAGCTCGAGGTAGGTGTAGACCACCCGCTGGATCGCGGTGATGTTGGAGAGGACGGCGATGATCCACAGGACGGCCGCCATCCGGTTGGTGAGGGCGCCCAGGATGACGAGCACGATCCGCTCCGGCCGCTCCATGAGCCCGACCGTGCAGCGGGGGATCAGGCTCTCCGCGCGCGCCCGGGCGTAGGAGGTCATGAAGCCGCCGAAGGCGGCCACCCACACGAGGACCATGGGCGGGGTCCGCTCCATGCGGGCGTAAAGGATCATGAGTCCCATGTAGAGCACCATGTCCGAGTAGCGGTCCATGGTGGAGTCGAGGTAGGCCCCGAACTTGGTCTCCCGGCCGCGGAGGCGGGCCACCCGGCCGTCCATCATGTCGAAGATGCTGGCCGCGAGGGCCACCAGGCCGCCCAGGCGCAGCAGCCCCGGGTTCGTGTAGTCCTTGCCCCCCGCGAGGGCGAAGAGCGCGCAGGCCACGCCGTTCAGGGCGAGGCCGGTGATGGTGAGGACATCGGGGCTCACGTGGGCGCACAGGCGCACCAGGGCTTGCAGGGGGCGCGCGAAGGCTGCTGCGATCCTTTCGGTGACCATGCGGGGGGCGACACGCGGCCATGCGGGAGCGGCCGGCCGCGCCAATCTATGCCCCCCACCCGGGGGGAGTCAAACCCCGGACGGGGGGGAACTTCGACTCCTGAAGAGTGCGGCCATAGACGCGGGCCGCGGGCTCCGCGGTGAGCTCGACCAGCGCGGGAATCCGCGCGGCCTTCCGGGCGCTGACCCGCAGCTCCGGCGGTCCCTGGGCCCGGACGAGGGCCGAGAGAAGCCCGGCTCCGGCCACGATGCCAAAACCTTGACGAGTCAGGCCCCCACGGCCGCTCGTCCCAGGGGGAAGCCGAAGTAGTCGCGGGCATTGACGAAGGCCACGTCGCGCACCAGCCGCCCGAGGGCCTCGCGGTCGTCCGGCAGGAGCCCGCGGCGTACGTCCTCGCCCAGGAGGTTGCAGAGCAGCCGCCGGAAGTACTCGTGGCGCGAGTAGGAGAGGAAGCTGCGCGAGTCGGTCACCATGCCCACGAAGCGGGAGAGCAGGCCCATGTTCGAAAGGGCCCGCATCTGCGCCTCCATGCCGTCCTTCTGGTCCAGGAACCACCAGGCGGTGCCGAACTGCATCTTTCCCGGCACCGAGCCGTCCATGAAGTTGCCGCACATGGTGGCCAGGAGCTCGTTGTCCCCGGGATTCATGTTGTAGAGGATGGTCTTGGCGAGCTGGTTCGTCTCGTCCAGGCGGTCCAGGAAGCGCGCGAGGGGCCGCGCCTGCTCGAAGTCGCCGATCGAGTCGAAGCCCGTGTCCGGGCCGAGGGAGAGGCGCAGGCGGGTGTTGTTGTTGCGCAGGGCCCCCAGGTGGAACTGCTGCGCCCACCCGCGGGCGTGGTCCAGCAGGGCCAGCCGTTGCAGCAACGCCGACTTGTAGCGCAGGCCCTCCCCGAGCTCCATGGCCTTCCCCGCGCGCAGCCGGGCGAAGGACGCGGCCACCTCGGCATCCGCCCAGGGCTCCGCGTAGAGGTGCTCGAGGCCGTGGTCGGAGGCCCGGCAGCCTCGCTCGTGGAAGGCGGCGTGCCGGGCGTCCAGCGCCTCCAGGAAGGAGGACCAGCTCGAGACCTCCCGGCCCGAGGCCCGCTCGAGCTTGCCGACCCACGCGTTGAACGCCGCCGGATCCTCCACCGCCAGCGCCTTGTCCGGCCGCCAGGTGGGGTAGACCCGGGTCACCGGATCGGGCCGGCGCGCCAGGGCCTCGTGCGGCTCGAGGGAGTCGGTGGGGTCGTCGGTCGTGCAGACCACGGCCACCCGGAAGCCGGCCAGCAGGCCCAGGGTCGTGAAGCCGTCCTCCTTGAGCCGCGCGTTGCAGCGCTCGTAGATCTCGCGGGCGGTCCCGGGGGAGAGCAGCTTCGTCACCCCGAAGGGGCGCTTCAGCTCCATGGCAGTCCAGTGGTAGAGCGGGTTGCGCAGGGTGTGGGGGACCGTGCGCGCCCAGGCCTCGAATTTCTCCCGGTCGGAGGCGTCCCCGGTGCAGAAGCGCTCGGCCTCCCCGTTCGTGCGCATGGCGCGCCACTTGTAGTGGTCGCCCTCCAGCCAGATCTCGGTGATGGAGCGGAAGCGGTGGTCGCTCGCCATCTGCTGGGGCGAGAGGTGGCAGTGATAATCGACGATCGGCAGGTCCTTCGCGACCCGGTGGTAGAGGTCCATCGCCACGTCGCTCTCGAGCAGGAAGTCGTCCCCCAGGAAGGTCTTCATGGGTCAGGCCTCGTCCAGTCGGGGCGGGGTGAGCCGCGGAGCCAGGACCTGGATGACCAGGAGGGCCAGGAGGTAGGCCGCCCCCGCGAGGAGGAAGACCGGAACGTAGCTGCCCGTCCACTGCAGGAGGTGCCCCACCGCGGTGGCGATGAGCATGCCGCCCACGGCGCCCCCGAAGCCCCCGATCCCCACCACCGAGCCCACCGCGCGCCGCGGGAACATGTCGGATGCCAGGGTGAAGATGTTGGCCGACCAGCCCTGGTGGGCGGCGGCCGCGAGGCCGATGAGGCCGACCGCCGCCCACAGCGAGGCGACCTGGGTGGCGAACGCGATCGGCATCACGCAGAGGGCGCAGGCGAGCATGGTGCTCTTGCGCGCCGCGTTGATCGACCAGCCGCTCTTGATCAGGAAGGACGAGAGCCAGCCCCCTCCGACGCTCCCCACGTCTGCGATCAGGTAGATGGCGATGAGGGGTGGTCCCAGCTTCGAGAGGGACAAGCCGTGCTTCTCGTTCAGGAACTTGCCGAGCCAGTAGAGGTAGAACCACCAGATGGGGTCGGTCATGAACTTGCCGAGAGCAAAGGCCCAGGTCTGGCGGTAGCCGATGAGCTTGAGCCAGGGAACGGGGGTGACCGCCTCCGCGGGATCGCTGCGGATGTAGTCGAACTCCGCCTTCGAAAGCCGCGGATGCGACTCGGGAGGCCGATAGAGCACCCACCAGATCCCGAGCCAGAGGAAGCCGATCGCCCCCGTCATGATGAACGCCCACTGCCAGCTCCAGGTGAGGGCGATGAAGGGAACCACTGCGGGCGCGACCACCGCGCCGACGTTGGTCCCGGCGTTGAAGATGCCGGTGGCGAACGCCCGTTCTTTCTTCGGGAACCACTCCGCCACCGTCTTGATGGAGGCCGGGAAGTTGGCGGCCTCGCCGAGGCCCAGGGCGAAGCGGGCGATCCCGAAGCCCAGGGCCGAGCGCGCCGCGGCGTGGAACATGGCGGCGATGCTCCAGAGGGTGATCGCGAGGGCGAAGCCGAGGCGGGTGCCCATCCGGTCGAGCAGGCGGCCCGTCACGAGCAGCCCGATGGCGTAGGCGGCCTGGAAGGCCGTCACGATATTGCCGTACTCGATCTCGCTCCAGCCGATGCTCCGCTGCAGGTCGGGGGCGAGGATGCCCAGCACCTGTCGGTCGATGTAGTTGATGGTGGTGGCGAAGAAGAGCAGGGCGCAGATCGACCAGCGGAAGTAGCCGACCCGGGGCGGGGCGGAGACGGCTATCCCCTCCACGCCGCGCCTCCCGGGAACTCGTACTCGTCGAGGGAGGCCCGCTTCATCTCGATGCTGTAGCCGGGGGCGGTGGGGGCGGCGTACCGGCCCTTGACGATCCGCACCGGCTCCACGAAGTGCTCGTGGAGATGGTCCACGAACTCGCAGACCCGCCCCTCGAGCGAGGGGTTCACCGCGATGTAGTCGAAGAGCGCGAGGTGCTGCACGTACTCGCAGAGGCCCACCCCTCCGGCGTGGGGACAGACCGGCACCCCGAACTTTTTGGCCATGAGGAGGATCGAGAGCACCTCGTTGACCCCCCCCACGCGGCAGGAGTCGATCTGGCAGATGCGGATCGCCTTCGCTTGCAGGAGCTGCTTGAAGATGACCCGGTTCTGGCAGGCCTCCCCGGTGGCCACCCGGATGGGGGCGACCGCCTTGGCGATGGCGGCGTGGCCCAGCACGTCGTCGGGGCTCGTGGGCTCTTCGATCCAGTACGGGTCGAAGGGCGCCAGCTCCTTCATCTGGCGGATGGCCTCGGGCACGTCCCAGCACTGGTTCGCGTCCATGGCCAGGGTGTGCTCGCGGCCGATCTCGGCGCGCATGAGGGCCGCCCGCCTCAGGTTGCCCTCGAGGTCCTGGCCCACCTTCATCTTGAAGAAGGTCCAGCCGGCCGCGAGGGCCTCGCGGCAGAGGCGCCGCACCTTGTCGTCGGAGTAGCCCAGCCAGCCCGTCGAGGTGGTGTAGGCGGGAAAGCCGCGCTCGCGCATCTCCGCCTCGCGCGCCGCCTTGGTGGGGGCGTTCTTCTCGAGGATGGCGAGGGCCTCGTTGGGGGTGAGGGCGTCGGTGATCCACATGAAGTCGATCGCGTTCACCACCTGCTGGGGGGTGAGGTCGGCGAGCAGCTTCCAGACCGGCTTCCCCTCGCGCCGCGCCCAGAGGTCCCAGACCGCGTTGACCACGGCCCCGGTGGCCATGTGCACGATGCCCTTCTCGGGGCCGATCCAGCGGAGCTGGGGGTCCTGGGTCAACCGCCGGTAGAAGCCCCGCAGGTCCGCGGTGATCTCCTCCAGGGTCCGGCCCACCACCAGGGGAGCCAGGGCCTTGGCCGACGCCACCCCGATCTCGTTGCCCCGCCCGTTCGTGAAGGTGAGCCCGTGGCCCACGAGCGTGCCGTCGGTCTCAAGGGTGACGTAGGTCGCCGAGTAGTCCCCGAGGTTCAGGGCGTCGGAGCCGTCCATCTCGCGGGAGGTCGGGAAGCGGATGTCGCGGGCGCGCAGGCCGGTGATCTTCATTGATTCACTCCACTCGCGAGGAAGCCGCCGTCCACCACCAGGACCTCGCCGTTCACGAAGCTGGCCGCTTCCGAGGCCAGGAAGACGGCGGCTCCGGCCAGCTCCTCGACCTTGCCGAAGCGCTTGAGGGGCGTGCGTAGCAGGAGCTCCTGTCCTCGGGGCGAGTCCAGGAGGGCGGTGTTCAGGGGAGTCCGGAAGACCCCGGGGGCGATCGCGTTCACGTTCACCCCCCGCGGACCCCATTCGATGGCCAGCGACTTCGTGAGGCCGGCCACCGCCGCCTTGCTGGCCACGTAGGCCGTCACCTCGAGCAGGGCCACGTGGGACGCGAGGGAGGCGATGTTGATGATGCGGCCGTAGCCGCGCTCCAGCATGTGGCGGCCGAAGACCTGGCAGGCGCGCAGGGTGCCCGTGAGGTTGGTCTCGATGATCGCGTTCCAGTCCTCCTCCGGGAGGTCGAGGGTGGGCTGCCGCTTGGTGCGCCCGGCGCAATTGACGAGGATGTCCACGCGGCCGAGGCCCTTCAGGACCGCCGCCAGCGCGGCCTCGAGGGACGGGCGGTCGGTCACGTCCGAGGCGATGCGGACCGTGCGGCGGCCGCGGGCCTCGATCTCGGCGGCGGTGGCGTCGACCTGCTCCCGGCGGCGTGAGCTGGGGACGACGTCGGCCCCCGCCTCGGCGAGGCCCAGGGCGAGGGCGCGGCCGATGCCGGAGGTGCCGCCGGTCACGAAAGCGACGCGGCCCGTTAGCTGGAGTGGTGCATAACTCATTCGGCCTCCCGGAAGTTGCGGGCTCGAGGCGTCAGGTTCGACCTCGACGGGACGGCATTGTAGTGGGGTCCACCGCGCCGCGCGAGCCCCGGAGAGCGTCCCCCGCGGCTAGAGTGCTCCGAGCGACCCCTCGCCGAGCGCCTGCCGCACCGTGACCACGTCCACCAGCCCGCGGACGCCGTAGAGCGCCGGCAGCACCGCGCCCGGCGGGTGCCGCCGGCGCAGGCGCGCCACCTCCTCGGTCCCCGCGCGGTAGGCCGGCAAGTACATCCGTCCGAGCAACGGGTGCCGGCCCCAGGCGCCGGAAAGCTTGTCCGCGCGCTCCTCCGAGCAGAGGTACTCGTGGCGCAGGACGCGCTTCACGTCGGGCTGGGCCCAGCCCTTCGTCCAGGTCAGGTACGACGACTGGTTCTTGGCGTCGTCCTGCAGGAGGGCCAGCAGCACCCCGATCTGCAGGTCCTCGTCGGGGAGGTGCTCCACCTCGGTCACGCCGTGGGCCACCAGGATCGCGTTGTTGGCGATCCCCTCGGAGAGCGCAGCCGCCCGGCTGTTCATGGTCTGCACGGTGGCCTCGAAGCCGAGCTGCGCCTCCACGGAGTAGAGGTGCTGCAGGAACGCGAAGGTGGTGACGTGCCCGGGGACCACCTCGTGGCTCACGAGCTGCTGGAACTCGGGGACCGAGATCTCGAGCGATGCGTTGATCTCGTAGGTGGCCTCGTACCGGGGGCGGCCCTCGGGGTTGCGGGCCCGCCCGAGGTAGTTCATGGAGCCCGAGAACCAGGCGTCGGCGATGGGAAGGAAGCGGATGTTGGCTCGGGGCACCTCGTGCAGGGCGCGCGGGAGGAAGGGGACGAGATGGCGCGCGGTGAGCGCGTCCAGCTCGGCGATGAAAGCGGCGGCCAAGGCCGGGATCGACTTCCCGGGGACCCTCCGCTCCCCGCGCCAGCCGTCCACGGCGGCGAGCAGGGCCTCGTCCCCGTCCGAAGGGTGACCGGCTTTCGCGAGCAGCTCCGTCACCCGGCGGCGCCGGGCCGCGGGCTCGGAGGGCTGGGGCGGGGCGCCGGTCGAAGCCACGACGCAGCGCTCGTGCGTCACCGGCTCGCCCTCGCCCAGGGTCTCCCTCGCGAGGTCCCACATGACCTGGAGCGACCCGGCCAGGCCGGCCAGGTAGGCCCCGCGCGGGCCCGGGATCCGGCGCGCCTCCTCGGCCAGGCCGGAGGTCGCGCCGCGCACGTCCACCGCCGACAGGTAGGCGCGGATGGCTTCCCGGTCCGGCGACTTCGCCCCCACCCCGCCCGTCTCGCGCACCCGCGCCGCGGTCGCATGGGTGTAGGCGGGCGGAAGCGGCTCGTCGGAGAACCACGAGTCGGCGATGAAGCGGCCCGTGCCCGAGGGGTTCATCACGTCCCCGCCCCAGAGGGTGTCGATGCCCAGGATGGCGTCCGCCACGAGCCGGTCGAGCCGGTGAGGAGCCGTCACTATCCCTCCCCGACCTTCCTGCATGAGCCGAGCCAGACGTAAACGCAGAGGGTCACGAAGAGCAGGGCGGACACGGTCTGGGAGACCGGGGCGTAGTCGTAGAACGGGGTCTTGATCCAGTCCTCGGTGTAGCCGGGGACGAGGCGCAGGGCCGCGCCGAACACCCCGCCGAGCGCGCCCCCCGCCATCAGGCCAGAGGCAATCACGATGCCGCGCTCGCGGATCCTGGGCCGGCTTTCCCGCGCCGACTTCCGGTCCAGGAAGTGCACCAGGAAGCCCCCCACAAGGGCCGGTGTGTTCAGCTCCAGGGGCAGGTACATACCGAGGGCGAAGATGAGGGCGGGCGCGCCCAGCATCTCCATGACCAGGGCCAGCACCGCCCCCGCGCCGAACAGGATGTAGGCGACCTTCTGCTGGCTCATGAAGCCTTCCACGAGGGACTTCATGATCGCGGCCTGGGGAGAGGGCAACACGGGCCGGGCATCCCCGCCGACCGCCTCTCCGAACTGGAAGGTCTGGGCGAGCATCACGATCGTGAGGCCGGCCGCGAGGGCGGCCGCGATGACTCCCAGGAACTTCACCATTTCCTGGGTGGCCGGGGTGGAGCCAAGCCAGTAGCCGGTCTTGAGGTCCGTGATCGTCTGGCCCGACACGGAGAGGGCGGTGCAGACCATGCCCGCGATCGCCATCACGAAGAACATGCCGGTGGTCCCCGAGAGGCCGAAGCGGAGCAGGACCACCGAGGAGACGATGATCGTGAGCATGGTCATCCCGGAGACGGGGTTGCGGGCGGTGGTGGCGATGGCGTTCGCGGCCACCGAGGTGAAGAAGAACGAGAAGACGAGGGTGAGCGCGAGGCCGACCAGGACCACGAGCAGGGAAGCTCCCAGGCTCACGAAGAAGACGCCCGCCGCCAGGGCGGACACGACCACCCCGGTCAGGATCGCGGTCACCGGGAGGTCGCGGTCCGTCCTTTCGGTGCCCGCGGTCTCCCCGTGCCGGAAGGCCCGGACCGCGATCGAGAACGAGCCGGCCACGACCTTGAGGGACTTGATGATCCCGAAGATGCCCGCGGTGGCGATCGCGCCCACCCCGATGAAGCGGACGTAGCCGCGGAAGATCTGGGCGGCCGTCATCTGGGCGATGGGCAGGGCGCCGGGGTAGACCACGAGGTCGGGGGCCCCGCGGCCGATCATCCAGATGAGGGGGACGAGGACCAGGTTCGAGGTGAAGCCCCCCGCGCAAAGGATCATCGAGGAGCGCAGGCCCATCACGTAGCCCAGCCCCAGGATGAAGGCCACCGCGTCGAAGCTCAGGACGACCCGGGCCCGCTCGGCCAGGCTGCGGAAGACGGGCACGAACTGGAAGTCCACGAACTCGCGCCAGACGTGGAAGGTGGTGGCCAGGAGGTCGTAGATCCCCGCGATGGCGGTGGCCTGCAGGAGCAGTTTGGCCTGGGAGCCTCCCTTCTCCCCCGTCACCAGCACCTCGGTGATGGCGGTGGCTTCCGGGTAGGGAAGCTCGCCGTGCATCTCCCGGACGAAGTACCGGCGCAGCGGGATCAGGAACAACACTCCCAGGCAGCCCCCGGCCAGGCAGATGAAGACGGTCTGCAACGGGTGGGGATCGAGCTTCAGGATGTAGAGGGCGGGGAGAGTAAAGATGGCCCCTGCCACCAGCGCCCCCGAGACGCCGCCGATGCCGGTGACGATCACGTTCTCCAGGAGGCTGGAGCGGCGTGCGTAGGTCCGCGCCAGGCCGATGGCGAGGATCGAGATCGGAATCGCCGCCTCCATCACCTGGCCCACCTTGAGGCCGGAGTAGGCGGACGCGACCGTGAAGATCGCGCACAGGAGGAGCCCCCAGCCGACGGAGCGCCCGGTGGCCTCGGGGAGGCGGGCGGCGGGGGGGACCAGGGGCCGGTAGGTCTCGCGGGGGGGAAGCGGGATGTACGCGTTCGCGGGGAGCGACCGGGTATCCGGAGCGTCCATCTCGCCTCCTGGCGCTTTGGGTGCGCCAAGTCTAGCCGAAGATGGACGCCCGCTCGGCCCGCGTCACCGCGGCGTGAGCTGAACGCTCACACGCTCATCGGCTCGAGCCAGGAGCTCGGCTCGCCGTAGTGCGCGTGGCCATGTCCGTGATGGTCGTGGGCGTGAGAACGGCGAGGGCCTCGGGCAAGGTGCTCGAGGAGGTCGCGCAAGGGCATGATCGACTCTAGCACGAGCTCCCGTTCGGTCTACTCTACGTGGACCCCCTGGGCGCCCTCAACACGGGACCCGAGTATCCACCTCCCGTCGAGGGCGGCCAGGGGCGGCGACCTCTACACGATCACGAGCTGTGCCGTCGCCTGGATCCGGTTGCCCTTGGCGTCGGTCAGCTCCACGATGACGCTGACCACCGCGACCTTGTCGCCGTTGGGGAGGGCGTAGGCCAGGGTCTGGCTGAAAGACGCCGATCCCTTGGCGCTCAGCTGGGGGGAGCCCTGGGCCGTGAGGTTGGGCCCTGCGTAGGTAATCTTGTCATAAACCAGGAACGTCAGGATCCGGTCGACCCGCGCGGCCACGCCTGCGGTCTCCTTGACGGTGGTGACCCAGGAGATCTGCCACGGGAAGTTCGGATCACCAGTCGCGGTCGCGGGGACCTTGATTGGTGAAACCGTCACCCCGACTTCGGCGATCGCCCCCTCGGCGCGGGTGGGTATGGCGGCCGGGGATTCCGAGGCCGTCGGGCTCGTCTTGTCGCCGTTGCAGCCGCCGAGGCCGGCGACGAGGGCGACGGCGACCAGGCTCTTCCGCATGGGACGTCCTCCAGTCTGAGGAGGGAGCACGGCCACGCCTTCTCCAGCCGGCTTTTCTATCATGCCCGGCTGGCGGCTCTTTGTGACCCTTATCATACGGCGGAGGTAAGGCAATGGAAACGTTCGCCATGCGGCCCGTGGGCTGGGCTCGGACCCCCTTCTTCGCGACCACTGAGATCCCCAAGGGCCTGGGGGCCCGCCACGAGATGGAGGGCACGCTCGAGATCCTGCCCGAGCTCGAGGCGGGCCTCACGGACATCGAGGGCTTCTCCCACCTCTTCGTCCTGTGGGTCTTCCACCGCCACGCAGGCTACGACCTGCTCTCGAAGCCTCCCTCCGACGACCGCGTCCACGGCGTTTTCGCCACCCGGTCTCCCCGCCGCCCCAACCCCATCGGCCTGACGGTGGTGGAGCTGCTCGGGCGAGAGGGCACCGTCCTGCGCGTGCGGGGGGTGGACATGCTCGACGGGACTCCCCTCCTGGATCTCAAGCCGTACCTTTCGAGCATCCCCGAGGAGTGGCTGCGCCGGGGCTGGCTGGCGGAGGCGGAGGCTCGGGCAGGCGCCCCGGAGACGGACCTGTGAGCCGAAGCGCGATAGGATCACTCGGGGGGTCGATGCGTAAGTGCGAAGCCGACGTGCAGCAGCCCTCCCCTCCCCCCACGTGGGGAGGGATAGGGTGGGGGGTCGATGAATGAAGATCGCTGAGGCCAAGGTCATCGTGTGCTCCCCCGGCCGCAACTTCGTCACCCTGAAGCTCACCACCGAGGACGGGGTGCACGGCCTCGGGGACGCGACCCTGAACGGCCGCGAGCTGGCCGTGAAGAGCTACCTGGAGGACCACGTGGCTCCGCTCCTCGTCGGCCGCGACGCCCGGCGGATCGAGGACACCTGGCAGTACCTCTACAAGGGCGCCTATTGGCGGCGGGGCCCGGTGACCATGACCGCGGTCTCTGCGGTGGACATGGCCCTCTGGGACATCCGCGGGAAGACGCTGAGCGTCCCCGTCTACGACCTCCTGGGCGGGCCGTCTCGCGAGAGCGTGCTCGTCTACGGTCACGCCAACGGGGCCGACATCGAGGACACGGTCAAGGCGGTGGCCCACTACCGCGATCTCGGCTACAAGGCGATCCGCGCCCAGAGCGGGATCCCGGGCCTGGGCAAGACCTACGGGGTGGCCCGGGGGAGCAAGCCCTACGAGCCCGCGGAGCCGGGGGAGCGGCCCTCGGAGGAAGCCTGGAGCACGGACCTGTACCTGAGCTTCGTGCCGAAGCTCTTCGCGCGGCTCCGCCAGGAGTTCGGCCCCGACCTGCCCCTGCTGCACGACGCCCACCACCGGCTGACCCCCATCGAGGCCGCCCGCCTCGGCAAGGAGCTCGAGCCCTACCACCTCTTCTGGCTCGAAGACGCGGTCCCCGCCGAGCTGCAGGAGGGCTTCCGGATCATCCGGGAGCACACGACCACGCCCCTGGCGGTGGGCGAGGTGTTCAACACGGTCTACGACTGCCTGGAACTGATTCGCAACCAGTGGATCGACTACATCCGGACCACCGCGGTCCACGCCGGCGGGATCACCCACCTCAGGAAGATCGCGGCCATCGCCGAGCCCTACCACGTGCGCACGGGCTGCCACGGCGCGACCGACATGTCACCGGTGTGCCTGGCCGCCTGCCTGCACTTCGACCTCGCGGTCCACAACTTCGGCATCCAGGAGTACATGCGGCACGCGGAGGAGACCGATCGCGTGTTCCCGCATCACTACACGTTCGCGGATGGAGTGATGCACCCCGGGGATGCGCCCGGCCTGGGGGTCGAGATCGACGAGGGCTTGGCCGCCCAGCATCCCTACCGTCCGGCCTACCTGCCCGTGAACCGGAAGCTGGACGGCACCCTCCACGGCTGGTGATCCGCCGGGGTGGTTGCCCCGGCGGGCCGGATCAGGACAGCCTGAAGTTGATCGTGATCGTGAGGGCCACCTCGACCGGCTTCTTGTCGCGCCCGAGGACCGGCTCGTAGCGCCACTGGCGCACGGCCGCGAGGGCGGCCTCGGCCAGGGTCGGATGGCCGCTCTTCACCCGCGCGTCCGCCACCTTGCCATCCTTGCCGATCCGCACCTCGATCAGCACGGTCCCTTCCAGCTTGTCCTTCTTGGCCTCGGCGGGATAGGCGGGTTGGACCTTGTGGATGATGCGGGGCTCGCCGACCGACTTGGCGGACTTGTCGTCGCTCTTCTCCGCGGCTTTCGGGCTCTCCTCCCTGCCCTCGAGGGGGAAGGACGAAGCCGCCACGGCGCCCGCGAGGATCAGGAAGAGCGCGCTCGCGCCCAGGTGGGACAGCACTCGGACTCTCGACATCGTGACCTCCTTGAGAAGCAGCTCCACCCGGTCGCGCAGGTGGCGCTCGCGAAGCAGGAGCGCGGCGGGAACCGCCCGCCGGCCCAGGTCCTGGCGCGCCATCTCGATCAGCGACTCGAGGTAGGCTCGCCGCCCGCCCAGGGCGCGCACCACCGCCTCGTCCACGCATTGCTCACGCGCCAGGCGGATCCGGCCGACCAGGACGTGGACCGCGGGGTGGAACCAGAGCAGGGACGCCAGGCCTTCCTCGAGGAGCGTGCGCAGCCAGTCGCGGCGGCGGACGTGCAGCAGCTCGTGGGTGGCCACCGCCCGCTGGCGCTCGGCGTCCATGTTCAGGAAGGCGCGTGGGAGGAGCACGACCGGCCGGCGCAGGCCGAAGGTCGCGGGGCCGCTCACCTCGTCGGAGATCAAGAAGGCCGCTCGCGCGCCGAGCGCACCCTCCAACCCCGCGAGGGCGGTCCGGCTCGCCTCGAGGGGAATGGCGCGGCGCCGGAAGGCGCGCAGCCTGCCGAGGCCGGCCACGAGCCAGGCCGCGCGGGCGAGGGCGCCGGCGGCGAGCACCGCCGCCACCACTTCGGCCCGGGTCCAGCGCCCGAACGCCGTTCCCGGCTCGGCGAGCGCGGGACCGATGCGGAGCAGGGCCATCTCGACCCGGCCCGCCGCGCTGGGCGCCCACGGTTGGACCCAGGGTATGGCCAGGACCGCCAGCAGAACCGCCTGCCACCAGCGCAGCATCAACCGCGGCCGCTCGAGGGGGAAAAGCTGGGCGAGGATCAAGGCCGCCCACGCCAGGAGCAGGCCCTGCAGGCACGCGGCGCCGAGGTTCTGTACGGCCAGGGCAAGGCTCATGGCTTGCCCCGGATCCGCCGCGCCAGCTCGTCGAGCTCCCGCGGGGTGAGGTGCCGGTCTTCCACGAGGTGCAGCAGGAGCGGCTCCGCGGCGCCGCCGAAGACGCGATCCAGGAACTCCCGAACCATGGAGCCCACCACCTGCCGCCGCGGGCGGGAGGGGTGATAGAGGTACGAGCGCCCGCGGGCCCGCTTCTTCAGGTGCCCCTTGCGCAGGAGGACGTTCATCATGGTCATGACCGTCGTGTAGGCGATCCGGCGCCTCTTGAGCAAGGCTTCGTACACGTCCCGCACGCTCGACTCCTCCCGGTCCCAGACCACCTTCATGATCTCGAGCTCCTGGGGGGTGAGGGTGCGGGCTCGCGTGCGCATGGCTACTAATAAAATAGTACTAGAAGCATCGATGTCAAGGGGAAAGTGATCGAGGGCCCTCCCTCACGGGGCCTCCTCGATGAACCGGTGGTACTCGGTCTCCAGCCGCTGGGGGGTCGCCTCCTCGGACAGGATCAGCACGCGATAGGTGAAGGTGGCCGCCTGGCGCGGCTCGAGGGTGAAGTTCATCTGCGCCTTGCCCGCCGTGAAGTCCTTCACCCCCAGCGGGTTCGCCGCGAAGAGCCCGTAGCCCCGCGCGTGCCAGTGGGTGGGGTGGCCGGGGTTCTTCGGGTGGTCCAGGATCGCCACCGTGACCGGCTGGCCGTCCACGTTGCCCGTGAGCTTCACCCAGCGCGCGCGCGTCCCCCAGACCGCATCGCCGGTCTTCCCCTCGCTGCTCAGGTAGAGGCCGGTCACGCCCTCGTTGTCGAGGACCGGGACCGTGGTCGGCCGCCCGGCGGCGTCCGTGTAGACCTCGGGCTTGGTGGCCGGTTGCTCGAGGCCCCGGTTCATCCGCATCCCGAACATCCCCTCCTTGGTGTCGTGGAAGACGACCTTCTCGCCGAGGGTGGTCAGGGTCGTGATGCGGTCGATCGATCGCAGGCCGGGAGCCGCCCCGAAGACGTATCGCGTGCGCTCGCTCAGGAGGGCCCCGCCTCCCTGGACGACCCAGTCCGCGCTCACAACCAGCTCCCCGCGCCCCTCGCCGCCCCTCGCGCTATCGATCTTACGGTGGACGATCGTGCCCAGCTTCCCGACCTCGCTCGCCTGCCCTGAGTTCCCCCAGAAGTCCACGCCGTTCACGTCGCCATAGTTGAGCCAGAGGCCCACGTGGTGCGGGTGATCGGTGTGCTCCCGGGGGCGTGGCTCGAGGGGGAAGCCGCGAGTTACCACCGCTCCACGGTCGGTCCGGATCGGGAAGAGGACGGGCTTCTTGACGCTCGTCGGCCAGATGTAGGACGTGAACGGCTGGCCCTCCACGAGGACGTCCACCCGGCGCTCCGCCTCTTTCGGAACCACCTGCACCGAGGGTCCCGCCCCGCGGACCGAAGCCGGTCCAGCGGCGGCGTAGACGATCATGAGAACGACTCCCAACCTCCTGGCGGCCATGGCACCTCCTTATCGACCCCCCACGCCCGGGCGAAAGTACCACGAGCCGGGCGGACGACGGACGGGTATCATCCCCCGGCCGCCCGAAGGACGGCACCGCACGAAAGGAGCCTCGATGCGCCCACTGTCCCTCTCCCGCTCCTGCCTCCTCGTGGCTGTTTCGCTGGCGGTCGGCGGCGCGCGGCCGCTCGGCGCCCAGGAGCGAACCGGGGTCGCCCGCGTCCAGGTCACGCCCGACCACGGCGACTGGACGTACAAGCCCGGCGCGCCCGTCGCCTTCCGCATCACGGTCAGCCGCGACGGCCACCCGGTGCCCGGCGCGAGCGTGTCCTACGCGCTCGGTCCCGAGATGCTGCCGCCGAAGGTCGAGAAGACCGCCCCCGTGCCGAAGGAGGGCCTGGTCGTCAGCGCGGGGACCATGAGCGAGCCCGGCTTCCTGCGCCTTGTGGCCACCGCCGAGGTGGAGGGCAAGAAGTACCGCGCTCTCGCCACCGCGGGCTTCGCGCCCGAGGAAATCCGGCCCACGGTCGAGGACCCCTCCGACTTCGACGCGTTCTGGGCGGCCGGCAAGGAAGCCCTGGCCAAATTGCCCATCGACGCCAAGCTCACGCCCCTGCCCGACCTCTCGACGGGCAAGGTCGACGTCTACCACGTGAGCCTGCAGAACGTGGGCGTGGACGGGACGGGGACGAGCCGCTTCTACGGCATCCTGGCGGAGCCGAAGGGTGAAGGGAAGTTTCCCGCGGTCATGAGCCCCCCCGGCGCCGGGGTGCGGGCGTACCGGGGACTCATCGACCTAGCCGAGAAGGGCGTGATCACGCTCCAGGTGGGGATCCACGGCCTCCCGGTCAACCTCGATCCGGTCGTGTACGACAGCCTGGCCCGGGCCGGCCTTTCGGGCTATCCGACCTTCAACCTCGACGACCGCGACCGCTATTACTACCGGCGCGTCTACCTCGGCTGCGTGCGGGCCGACGATTTACTGGCCAGCCACCCGAAGTTTGACGGCAAGAACCTCGCGGTCACCGGTGGCAGCCAGGGGGGCGCGCTCTCGATCGTCACCGCCGCCCTCGACCCGCGGGTGACCGGCCTCGCCGTGTACTATCCGGCCCTCGCGGACACCACCGGCTACACGAAGGGCCGCGCCGGCGGGTGGCCCCACATGTTCAAGGAAGAGGCCCCGCACCGCACGCCGGCCAAGCTCTCGACCATCCGCTACTACGACGTGGTGAACTTCGCCCGGCGGGTCAAGGCGCCCGGCCTCTACTCCTGGGGCTACAACGACGAGACCTGCCCGCCGACCTCCATGTACTCGGCCTACGGCGTGATCCCGGGCCCGAAGAGGCTGCTCCTGGCCCTGGAGACCGGGCATTTCACCACCCCCGAGCAGACCGAGCGGGTATCGCACTGGCTCGAGACGCTGCTGAAGACGGGCAAGAGCGAGTCGTGACGGTCTCCCCTTTCCTTGACGGGGAGGGGTCCGCGGCGTAACCTGCGCGGATGATTCGAGCCGTCCCTCCGTCGGGCCGTGTCGGCCTTGGTGACGAGCCCTCCGGCCTGGTCGGAGGGTCGTAGGAACAGGTGGGAGACGGAACCGGCGAGGCGGCCGGGAGCGCCGAGCTGCGGGAAGCGGTCTTCGAGCTTCAGCAGTACCTCTCCGACCGCGTTCCCCCCCTGATGGTGGTCGATTCCCTGGCCCTGCTCGTCCAGCAACCGCCGCAGCTCCTGGCCGCGGAGATCGGCGCCTGGGTCGCCTACCAGCGGCCGGCCGCCGCCGATCTCTCCGTGGCCGACCTGCTCTTCCATGGGGCGAAGAAGATCGCCCTCATGGGCGAGCTGGACCTCGTTCCCAAGCCGGACATCGAACGCTGCCTCGGCGGGGTCACCGAAGCCCTCCTGCCGCAGTGTCCCGAGGAGGATCGTGAGCTGCTGCGGCAAAACCTCGATCGCCTGCGCCACGCCTCGCTCGCCGGCACCGCCGCCGATCCCATCCCGGTCCTCGACCGGCAGCCGGGCGCCGAAGCGGCCCGGGCGGCCCGGGCCGCCCAGACCCCCTCCGCCACCCTCTCGCCGGAGGCCACCCGTGGCCTCCGGCGATTGTCCCTGTTCCTGGAGCACCTGCAGCCCCCGATGACGGGCACCCCCGCCGCCGCCCCCCCGCTCGAACAGCGGCGCGAGGTGGCGTCGCAGTTCATGACCGCCGCCGCCGTCCAGTCCTCCACGGCGAAGGAGCTGGAGGAGCACCTGGCTCCCCTGCGCCAGTTCGGGGTCGACACCACGATGGACCAGGTGCTGCGCACCCTGGCCCGGACCCTCCCCGGCTGGGGCAGCCTCCCGGTGGCGGCGGGCAGCGCCCCGCCCCTGGTCGGGCTGCAGCTCAACGCGATGCGCCAGATCGTCTCCCTCGCGGAGGCCCCCGAGGAGGCGGCCACGCGCTTCCGCGAGCTGGTGCACGCTGCCATCGAGCAGTTCAACGAGGGCAACCTCGGGCGCGCGGTCACGATGTTCGAGCTGGCCGAGCAGCTCGCCACCGAGCAGAAGGTCAAGCCGGCCTTCGTCGATCCGCTGCGGAAGGGCGGCCACGAGTACCTCGATCCCGAGCGGCTCCGCCGGTTCGGGGAGCGTCCGGAGCTGCGGGCGGGGCTGCAGAAGATCCTGGAGTTCTTCGTGATGCTGCGGCCGGAAGGGCTGCTGCACGACCTCGACGGCGAGCCCCGGCGCGAGCGGCGCCACCAGCTCCTGGCCATGCTCGAAGCGCACGGGGAGGCGGCGCGGGCCAAGGCCTGGGCGTTGCTCAAGGCCTCGGTGGAGAGCCCAGAGCCGAAGGTCGACCCGTTCTTCCAAATGAACCTGATCTACCTGCTGCGCGTCATCCCGCGCCCCGCCGGAGCCTCGGTGGAAGACGAGGTCAACGTGGTCATGCGCACGCCGGGACGCGACAGCCCGCCTCCCCTGGTGAAGCAGGTCATCGGGTACCTCGCCGCCTTGCGCCACGACAAGTCGGAGCGTGCCCTCATCACCTACCTGCGGCTCTTCGAGAACATGGTCCTGCAGCCGGAGACCGCGGTGTATTCGCCCCCCGACATCGAGACCCTCCTCGACCGGACGTGCATCGCGCTCGCCCGCTACGCGACCCCGCGTTCCTGGCGGGCCCTGGTCGACCATGGGTTGAAGGCGGAGCCCCGGCTCGGGAGCCCGATGGCCCGGCTCGTGGAGGCCGGACGCCAGGACCTCTCGGGCAGCAAGGACCTCGTGGAGCGCGTGATCGCGGCCCTGCGGGCGGAGCTGCCACGGAGCGTGCTGGGATTCACGGTCCGGAAGAACGACGACCGGATCGTCTGGCTCATCCAGGCCCTCTCCGGCACCCCCCTTCCCGAGGTGCGGGCGGTCCTCCAGGAGATCCTCGACAAGCACCGCGACCAGCCTTTCGCCGAGGCGGCGTCGAAGGCCCTGGCCGCGATGGAGGCCGGAGTCAAGCCGACGGAGCCGGCGGGGGCCGGGCTCTCCGGCGACCTCGAGCTGTTCGGTCTGCCCGGCGTGCTCCAGACCCTCAGCCAGTCCCAGCTCACCGGCGTGCTCAGCCTCATGAGGGTCCCGGGCAAGGTCGAGGCCTCGGTGCTCCTCGAGGGAGGGCGGTTCCGGGGCGCCCAGTTCGCCGCCCTGCGGGGAGAAGCGGCCGCTTACGAGCTGTTCGAGAAGCCGTTCCCCGGGACCTTCGCCTTCGTGAGCCGTCCCGACCTGTCGGGGCAAGGCGCTATCTCCAATCCGCAGGACATCGTCAGCCTGCTGCTCGAGGGCGTCCGCCGGCACGACGAGTTCAAGCGGGCGGCGGCGCTGGTGCCGGACCAGGTCTTTCTCGAGGCCACGGGCGCGCCTTCGACGGCGCTGCCGGACGAGAACGACAGCTTCGTCCGGCTCGTCTGGTCCACGACCGCGAACGGGACCACCCCCGTGGAGTGCGAGGCCAGCGTCAAGACGGACGGCTATCGCGTGCGGAGGCTCCTGGCGCACTGGGTCGAGGAGGGAGCGCTGAAGGCCAGGGCGGCCCGCGCCACCGCGTGAGGGTTTCCGCGCTCCTCGGCCACCTGGCGCAGATCAGCCGCGTCCTCGCGAAGCAGTACCGTGACCAGGTCGGCGCCTGGAGGGCCTACCTGACGATCCTCGACCAGTGACGCGCCCAGGCCTCATCGCGGGCCACGGGCCGTAGCCAGCACCGACCCCAGCCAGGCCTGCGCCTGCGGGTCGCCGCTCCCCAGCGCGGGGCCGACCGGAGAGCCGAGGAAGAGCAGGGCGCCCGCGCCGGCCCGCTGCAGCGCGGCCACCGGCCGCTCCCCGAGCGTGCCGATCGTCTCCCCGCCGCGAACGGGAACCGCGAAGGAGAAGTCACGGACCCGCGCGCGAAGGGGCCACCCGAGATCGAGGTAGGACGGCCGGCCGCTTTCGCTCCACAGCCTCACGGGCCGTTCGATGGTGAGGCCGAAGGCAGCCTGGAGCCCTGCGCGCTGCTCCTGGAACGCTCTGGCCTCGGTGAAGCCGGAGGCCGATTCGAAGATCACCAACTGGCCGCTGCGCACCCGGGCCGCAATCGAAGCGTCCCAGCCCCCGGCCCCGGGCAAGACCAGCACGCCCGTCGTCTCCCGCCCCGCGAGCGCCTTCGCGAAACCGGCGCGCGACTCGGGGAGCGCGCAGGCCAAGCAGGTTGGACCCCACTGCCCCCAAGGGGCCCGGGGAGCCGGCCCGAGCGTCCGCTCCACGAGGGCCTGGCCCAGGGGAGCCGACGCGAGGGCGCCGAGGAAGCTTCGGCGGGAGAGGCCCACGGCTACAGCCGTCCGGAGATGAAGCGATCCATCGCGGCCGCCGTATCGTGGAACTGCTGGTCGTGGGCGTAGCGGTAGCGCGCTTCCATCTCGGCGATGAGCCAGCCGTCGTAGCCGACCTTGTGGAACGCCTCGCGGATCGCCTTCCAGTTGTTGTCGCCCAGGAACAGGTTCGTGTACACGCTCTCGTTGCCGCAGCGGCCGCGATGGCGCATCACGTCTTTCACGTGGACGCGCGTGATGCGGGGGCCGTGGATCTCGATCCACTGCTCGGGGAAGCCGGTGTCGTGGATGTTGCCGACGTCGAGGTGCAGGCCCACCCAGGGGCTCGCCACGTCGTCGAGGAACAGCTTGAACTCGCGCGGGCTCATCAGGAAGCGCTGCTCGGAGCAGCAGTTCTCGCAGCCGATCTTGACCCGGGCCCGGGCCGCCGTCTCGGCCAGCCTCTGCAGCCCCTCCACCGTGCGCGGATAGACCTCCTGGTACGGCGTCTCCTCGGTGACCAGGCCCGCGACGACCAGGATGGCGTCCGTGCCGAGGATCTGCGCGGTCTCGATCTGGCGCGTGATGTGCCGCATCGCCTGCTCGCGCACCCGCGGATCGCGGGAGGAGAGGGGCCGATCCCAGTCGAGGGAGTTGGAGACGTTGGAGACCAGGAGTCCCGCGTCGTCGATCTTGCGCCGCAGCTCGCGCACGTCCGCGTCCTTGGTCTCGAGCTGGAACCAGGGGCTGGCGCCGAGCCACAGCTCGATGCCGTCGTAGCCGGCCTTCTTGACGAGAGCGAGGCCCTTGTCGAAGCCCCACTCCTTCAAGATCATGTTGTCGCCGATGGATTTCTTCATGAGAGTGCGATCGTCTCCCCGACGAGGGGCGGCTGGCAAGGGGGGGTGCCTCGCGGTAGAGTCCCTTGCGAAAGGCGCCCACCATGCTCGCCTCCGACGTCCTGCCGGCCCAGTTCAACGTGGCCACGCATTTCGTCGACCGCAACCTGGACGAGGGGCGCGCCGACGCCACCGCGTTCTTCTGCGCCGACCGCAACCTCACCTACGGCGACGTGGCCGAGCTGGTGAACCGGACGGGCAACGCCCTCCTCGACCTCGGGGTCGGGATGGACGACCGCGTGCTCATGGCCTGCCTGGACGCCCCGGAGTTCGTGGGAACGTTCTGGGGCGCGATCAAGATCGGCGCGGTGCCCGTCCCCGTCAACACCCTGCTCCGCCGGCAGGACTACCTCTACCTCCTGAACGACAGCCGGGCGCGCGCGGCCGTGGTCTCGGCCGCGCTCCTGCCCGAGGTGGCGCCCGCGCTGGAGGATGCCCGGCGCCTGCGCCACGTGCTGGTAGCGGGCGGCCCCGGCCACGGTTACCTGTCCTGGGACAAGCGCGTCGAGCACGCCTCGGCCGCCCTCGCGCCCGCTCCCACCTCGCGGGACGACGCCGCCTTCTGGCTCTACTCCTCGGGCTCGACCGGCTTCCCCAAGGGAGCCGTCCACCTTCACCACGACATGGTGATCTGCCTCGAGACCTACGCGAAGCAGGTCCTGGGCATCCGCTCCACGGACCGCGTCTACTCGGCGGCCAAGCTCTTCTTCGCCTACGGCCTGGGCAACGCGCTCTACTTCCCGATGGGGGTGGGCGCGGAGAGCGTGCTCTTTCCCCGCCGGCCCACGCCGGAGGCCGCCTTTGACGTGATCACGCGCCACCGGCCCACGCTCTTCTTCGCCGTCCCCACCCTCTACGCGGGCATGCTGGCGGTGAAGGAGGCGGAGGCGCGCTTCGACCTCTCGTCGCTCCGGCTCTGCGTGTCGGCGGGGGAGTCGCTGCCCGAGGAGCTGTACCTGCGCTGGCGGGAGCGCTTCGGGGTCGAGATCATCGATGGCATCGGCACCACCGAGTGCCTGCACATGTTCATCTCGAACCGGCCGGGCGCGGTCCGCCCCGGCTCCTCGGGCCAGGTGGTGCCGGGCTACGAGGCCCTGCTCGTGGACGAGGACGGGCAGCCGGTGCCCCGAGGGGAGATCGGCAGCCTGCGGGTGAGGGGCGACTCCACGATGGCCTTCTACTGGAACCAGCACGACAAGACCAAGGACACCCTCTACGGGCCCTGGATCGCGACCGGAGACAAGTACCGCCAGGACGACGACGGCACTTTCTGGTACTGCGGCCGCTCCGACGATATGCTGAAGGTCGGCGGGATCTGGGTGTCTCCGGTCGAAGTGGAAGCCGCGCTCGTACGGCACCCCGCCGTGCTCGAGGCCGCCGTGGTGGGGAGCGAAGACGCCGACGGCCTCGTGAAGCCCAAGGCGTTCGTGGTCCTCAAGGAGCCGGCCGATGCGGGCGACGCGCTCGCCGAGGAGCTCAAGGCCTTCGTCAAGGACAAGATCGCCGCCTACAAGTACCCGCGCTGGATCGAGTTCCTCTCGGAGCTGCCGAAGACGGCCACCGGCAAGATCCAGCGGTTCAAGCTCAGGCCGGCGCGACCCGCAGGCCCCTGACCAGGCAGGCCCTCCGCCCGGGGAGGGGAACTACTCCTCCGCGAGGGCGCGCATCAGATCGTCCGCCCGTGGGACGACCGCGTCCCACCGGCGCGAAGAGCAGCGCGCCGGACTTTCCCCGCCGCCGCGCGAGGCTTACGGCTCGAAGTGGAAGCTGCCCGAGTAGGGGGCGACCGCGCCCGTCTGGTTGAACGTGAAGACGCCGTGCAGCTCCTTGAGGCCGCCATCGGCGCTCAGCACGATCGCCGTGCCCGAGAACGTGATCGGCGGACCGAGGGCCCCCGTCCCCGCCACCCGGAGGACGACGGCGCCGGACGCCCCGTCGATGGTGCACGCGCAGGTGACGATCCCGTGGGAGTTCAGGGCCCCCGAAGGGTGGTTCACCTGGGTGAACTCGTAGGTCGCGGAGCCGCTGACGTCGCCGCTGATGGCCAGGGTGTTCACGCCGGTGAGGATCGTGTTCGGGCCCGCAGCCCGCGTGCTGGTCACGGTGAGGCTCGTGACCAGGATCGTGCCACTGGCCGGTGTGGGGGGGGTTGCGGCGACCGGCTGGACCAGCACGATCGACGCGGCTCCGACCGAGACCGCGGTTCCGAGCGCTTTCCGCCATATCCTCATGTCCTTCTCCCTTCCTCCTTCTCCCGTGCCGTTGTCTCACACGCGGCGAGCACGCCCGCGGCCACCCGAGGGCTCGACCGCTCCCGCTCAGGCCAGCAGCTTCGTGATCACGTTGCCGCTGACGTCGGTGAGGCGGAAGTCCCGGCCCTGGAAGCGGTAGGTCAGCTTGGTGTGGTCGATCCCCATGAGGTGGAGCACGGTCGCGTGCACGTCGTGCACGTCCACGGGGTCCTCCACCGCGTTGTAGCCCAGCTCGTCGGTCGCTCCCACCGTCACCCCGGGCTTCACGCCCCCGCCGGCCAGCCACACCGAGAAGGCCCGCGGGTGGTGGTCGCGGCCCAGGAACTTCGAGCCGTTGCGCTCCTCGTTCATGGGCGTACGCCCGAACTCGCCGCCCCAGACGACGAGGGTCGACTCGAGGAGGCCGCGCTGCTTGAGGTCCCGGATGAGGGCGGCCGCCGCCTGGTCGGTCTCGCGACAGAGCAGGGGCAGGCGGTGCGCGATGTCGTCGTGGGTGCTGGTCCCGTGGTGGTCCCAGCCGCGGTGGTAGAGCTGCACGAACCGCACGCCGCGCTCCACGAGCCGCCGGGCCAGGAGGCAGTTGTTGGCGAAGGAGCGCTTGCCCGGCTCGGTCCCGTACATCTCGTGGATGGACGCCGGCTCCCGGCTGATGTCGGTCAGCTCCGGCACGCTGGTCTGCATCTGGAACGCCATCTCGTAGGAGGCGATGCGGGTCTCGATCTCGGGATCGCCCGCCGCCGCCAGGCGCATCTGGTTCAGGTCGCGGATCGCGTCCAGGGAGGAGCGGCGGTCCTCGGGCCGCACCCCGTCGGGGTTGGTGAGAAACAGGACGGGATCGCCCTTCGAGCGGAACTCCACCCCCTGGTAGACGGTGGGCAGGAAGCCCGAGCCCCAGCAGCTCTTGCCCCCGTCGGGCTGGTTCTCGCCGGAGAGCAGGACCACGAAGCCGGGCAGGTCGCGCGACTCGCTGCCCAGGCCGTAGGTGAGCCAGGACCCGAGGGAGGGCCGGCCCACGATCTGGTGCCCCGAGTTCATGAAGATCTGGGCGGGGGCGTGGTTGAACTGGGTGGTGTGGACCGAGCGCAGGACCGCCAGGTCGTCCGCGATCCCCGCGGTCTGGGGGAGAAGCTCCGAGACCTCGGCCCCCGACTGGCCCCAGCGCTTGAAGGCGTAGGGCGAGCCCAGCAGGCGCGGCTTGCCCTTGATGAAGGCGAAGCGCTCGCCCTTCACGAACTCGTCGGGGATGTTCTTGCCGTCGAACTCCTTGAGCTTGGGCTTGAAGTCGAAGAGGTCGACCTGGGAGGGGGCCCCCGCCATGAACAGGTAGATGACGCTCTTCGCCTTGGGCGCGAAGTGGGGGGTCCGCCCGTCCGCCCGCACGGCCGAGCTCCAGAAGTCGTCGCGCAGCAGGCTGCCGAGGGCCATGGTTCCGATGCCGAAGCCGGCCTGCCGGAAGAAGTGCCGGCGGGTGACCGCCTTCAGGATCTCGGTTCGATCGTTCTTGCTTCGAGCGCGCACGGTCCTACTCCTTGGTCAGGGTCTCGTCCAGGTTCAGGACCACGTTGGCCACCATGGTCCACGCGGCCCGCTCGGCCGGATCCGCCGGACCGCCCTCGTCGCCGGCCGGGCTGCCGCCGCCGGGAGCCGGAAGGCCCACGATGGCCCGAGCCGCTTCAGGATCGCGGCGCAGCCTCTCGAGCTGCTGCTCGCGGAAGGCGAGGAGCCGGGCCCGCTCGTCGGCGCCCGGCCGCCGGGCATTGCAGAGGCGGAACGCGTAGTCGGCCCGCTCCCCGGCCGTGGGCCCTGCCTCGCGCAAGACGCGCCCGGCCAGGGCCCGCGCGGCCGTGAAGAAGGCGGGGTCGTTGAGGGTGGTGAGAGATTGCAGCGGCGTGTTCGTCCGCACCCGGCGGACCGTGCAGAACTCCCGGCTGGGTGCGTCGAAGGTGGTGAGCATCGGGTAGGGGGCGGTGCGCCGCACGAAGGTATAGAGGCTGCGGCGGTAGCGGTCCTCGGCCTCGCTGGTCACCCACTTGTCGTCGCTGTAGGGGTTGTCCCAGATGCCGTCCGGCTGGTCGGGGAAGACGCTCGGTCCCCCCAGCGTCGCGCTCAGCAGGCCGCTGGCCGCGAGGGCCGCGTCGCGCACCGTCTCCGCCTCCAGGCGGAACCGCGGGCCGCGGGCCAGGAGCCGGTTGTACGGGTCCTTCTCGATGAGCGCCGGGGTGGCCCGCGACGACTGGCGGTAGCTGGCCGAGGTCACGATCAACCGGTGCAGGGCCTTGAAGCGCGTCGCCTCGCGCACGAACTCGGTGGCCAGCCAGTCGAGCAGCTCCGGGTGGGTGGGCCGCTCGCCCTGGGTCCCGAAGTCCTCGCTGGTCTCGACGAGGCCGCGGCCGAAGAAGGCCTCCCAGGCGCGGTTCACGGTCACCCGCGGCGTGAGGGGGTTCTCGTCGGAGGCGAGCCAGAGCGCGAGGCCGAGGCGGTTCGTGGGGGCCTCGTCCGGCAGCGCGTGGAGCGACGCGGGGACGCCCGCGTAGACGGTCTCGCCGGGGGACATGAAGCTGCCCCTGATCCTCAGCTCGGTCTTCGGCCGCCCGAAGCCGGGCTTCTCGCGCATGACCATCGCGGTGGGGATGGCCAGGTCCGATCGCTCCTTCCTGAGGGCGCGCAGGCGGCGCCGGTCCGGCTCCAGGAAGGGCGCGATCGAGCGGTAATGCTCGGCGAGCTTCTTCTTCTGGTCCGGCGTGCGGTCCGCGTCGCGCGTGTCCAGGATCGCCTGGAGCGACTCCGGCAGGCGGATGCCCCCGAAGGGTCGGGGGCTGGTGGCCACCGAGATTCGGAAGTGGCGCAGCGTCTGCTGCCCCTTTCCGGCGTGCTCGAGGGTCACGACCAGGACGGCGCCTTCGGGCCCTCCCACGGGCTCCCGGGCCTGGAAGACCGCGACGTGCGGGCGGTCCGTCTCGGGCCAGACTCCCCAGCCGGTGGCCGGGTCGTCGTCGAGCGTTCCCACGAGAGGCCGGCTCGACTCCATGTGATCGGCCTCGCCGCGCGCGAGCGCGACCGCGGTCGCCTTCCCCTGCGGGGGACGCACCGCCAGTCCGAAGCGGGTCAGGACGAAGGTGCCGCCGTCGGCCCGCCCCACGGCGCCGTCGGGGGGATCGATCAGGGCTTGGAGCCGCACCGCCGTGATCCCCGCCAGACTCGTGCGGGCCACCAGCGTGTAGGTGTCGCGGTCGGGCCGTTCGCCGCTCGCCAGCACGGAGCCGTCGGCGGCGATGGTGAGGGTGGTCCCGTTCTCCGCGGTGGCCCGGGACGGCTTCAGGACCGTCCAGGCCGGCGCCGGCGCGCGCCGTTCCCGTTCCCAGGCCGCCTGGGCGGCCGAGAGCTCCGGAGTGGTGGCGTCGAGCCGGGCCTGCCGGCGCGCGATCTCCGCCTCGATCGCGTCACGCTTCACCGCTTGCTCGGGCGTCGGCAGCTCGATCTCGGGCTCGTCGATCCATTTGTCCGTGGTCACGGGACCCAGGCCGTGCACCTGGTAGTCCGCGTTGTTGAAGAAGGCGAGCATGCGGTAGTAGTCGCGCTGGGAGAAGGGGTCGAACTTGTGGTTGTGGCACTGGGCGCAGGCCAGGGTGGTGCCCAGCCAGACCGATGCCGTGGTGTTGACCCGGTCGACCAGGGTCTCCCAGCGCGCCTCCTCCACGTCGATCCCGCCCTCCTGGTTGAGCAGGGTGTTGCGGTGGAAGCCGGTGGCGATCTGCTGGTCGACCGTCGAGCTGGGGAGCATGTCCCCCGCGAACTGCTCGATCGTGAACTGCCGGAACGGCATGTCCGCGTTCAAGGAGCCAATGACCCAGTCGCGGTACTTCCAGGCGGTGCGGCGGCGGTCCTTCTCGTAGCCATTGGTGTCGGCGTAGCGAGCAAGGTCGAGCCAGGGCCGCGCCCAGCGCTCGCCGTAGTGTGGCGACGCGAGCAGGCGGTCGACGACCTTCTCGTAGGCCTCGGGGCTCGCGTCGGCCAGGAAGGCGTCCACCTCGGCGGGCGAGGGCGGCAGGCCCACGAGGTCGAGGCTCACCCGGCGGATCAGGGTGGCCTTTTCGGCCTCGGGGGCCGGCCCCAGGCCCTCCTTCTCCAGCCGCGCCAGGACGAAGCGGTCGATCGGGTTCCGGACCCAGGCCTCGTTGCGGACCGTCGGGGGCTGGGCTCGCTCGGGCTTCACGTAGGCCCAGTGTCTCTTCTCGGCCGCCACCGCCTCGGCGGGCCCGGTCGCGCCCGCGTCGATCCAGGCCCGGATGCGCGCGATCTCGGCCTCCGGCAGGGGCGGGCCCTCGAACGGCATGCGCGGGGTGATCTTGCCGAGGAGCCTCTGGATCACCAGGCTCGCGTCGCTCTTGCCGGGGACGATCACCGCCCCGGACAGGCCGCCTCGCAGCGCGCCCGTGCGCGAGTCCAGGCGGAGCGAGTTGCGCTGCAGGTCGGCCCCGTGACAGCGCGTGCAGCGGGCCTGGAAGATCGGCTGGATCTCCTTGAGGAAGTCGGGGCCGGAGGCCGCGCTGGTTGCACGAGCTGCGGGAGGGTCGGGCCATGGCGCGCCGGCGTCGATCCAGGCTCGCAGCGTGGCCACGTCGGCGTCCGGCAGCGGGGGCAGGCCCATCGGCATGCGCTGCAGCCCCAGCACCGCTCCCAGGCGCTTGATGAGCAGGCTCCGGGCGCCGTCGCCGGGCACCACCGCGGGACCCGAGACCCCGCCCTTGAGCGCGCCCGCCCGCGAGGCCAGGCTCAGACCGCCCTGGACCACCGTCTCGCTGTGGCAGACCGCGCAGGCGCGCTGCAGGATCGGCTGGACGCTCTGCGCGAAGTCGACCGAGTCCGGGCCGGCGGAGGCCGGTGGGACCAGCGCGAGAAGGACCGTGGGGAGGAGGAGGGACGGTCTCATGTTCCGTCGACTAGATCAGGCGCTCAGTCTAGCGCAACTCGCCCGAGGGGGGAAGGGGAGGGGAGGCTGTTACAATTCTCCTCATGAGACCCGCCAAGGAAGCGAAGATGCCGAGGCGAAGATGATGGACGCCGCGGCACAACGTCAGTGGGCCGAGCAGTGGAGAGAGGCCGCCAAGGCCCTCGAGGAACAGCGGCGGCGGGAGCTCCGGTCCCTCACCGCGGACCGCGCGCTGGCCGCCAGTGATGCTCTTCTCGGCCTGGCCTCGCCGGCGCAGGCCAGCCCGGGACGCCGCACCCACTCCGGCCTCGTCGAGCAGCAGAGGCTCCTTCACCGGCGCGAGGGCCGGTGAACCCGATCTTCTCCGCATCACTCGAGATCCAGGAGTTCTGCCACGGTCGGGCCTGGCGGTTCTGCTTCATCGGCGCGGTAGCGGTCCAAAGGTGGGGGGAGCCCCGCCTGACCCAGGACGCGGACCTGACATTGCTGACGGGCTTCGGGGGCGAGCAGCCCTTCGTGGACGCCCTCCTGGCCGCCTTCAAGGGCCGGCGGCCCGACGCCCGCGATTTCGCCCTGCGCTACCGAGTTCTTCTGCTGGAGGCCGGCAACGGGATTCCTCTCGACGTGTCGCTGGGGGCCATGCCGTTCGAAGAGCGCGCCGTGGCACGGGCGTCGCCCTTCGCCATCGGCGAAGGCCAGTCGCTCCTGACCTGCTCGGCGGAGGACTTGGTCGTCCTCAAAGCCTTCGCGGGTCGCGACAAGGACTGGCTGGACATCGAAGGCGTGATCCTCCGCCAGGCGGACCGCCTGCAGGAGGCGCTCATCTGGCAGGAGCTGCAGCCCTTGCTCGACCTCAAAGGCTCGCCGGAGACCGCCGATCGCCTGCGGGCCCTGCTCCGACGCTCGCGCGGCTGAAGCCGGACCCGGGTTGTGCTACCTTGCGCGGCCGGAGGAGCCCTTCGATGCCTCCAGGCCTGAGTTCGAGGCTGCGACTCGCCTTCCCGCTCCTGCTCATCGTCGCGTCGTCCCCGTCTCCCGCGCGCGCGGCCACGCCTCCCGAGGGCTTCTCCCCGCCCGTGAAGAACCGGCTGAAGGACGTGGACTCCCTGATCGGCACTGCGGGCAGCGACACCCTGCCCGTGGTCACCCGACCCTTCGGCTTCACGCAGTGGACCGCGGTGACCCGGGACCACCTCATCAGCGTACGACCCTACCACTACGACGACGCGCGGATCCAGGGGTTCCTGGGCACCCACCAGCCGGCCATCTGGATGGGGGACTACGGCTACGTCAAGCTCATGCCCGGCGTGGGCCGGGTGGCCCTGGGCCAGAGCTTCCCCTTCCGCCACGCCGACGAGTCCGCGGCTCCCCACCGCTATCGCGTGGAGATGCAGGCCGACTCCGGCCGGATCGTAGCGGAGGTGACGGCGAGCGAGCACTCGGCCCTCATGCGGTTCGCCTTCCCGCCGGGCAAGCCGCCCTTCTTCGTCCTCGAGGCCATCAAGTGCCGCAACCTCGAGCACACGACCTGTCCGGGGGTCCCCGGCACCGCCGAGGTCCGCGTGGAGCAGCACGAGATCGTGGGCCGGAACCCGGATCGCCAGTCGCACGCGCTCGGCCCCGCGCTCCCCAACTTCGCCGGCTACTTCGTGGTCCAGTTCAGCCGGGCCTTCGCGGCCGGCGTCGGGAGCTGGGAAGGGGAGCGTCTCCGCCCCGGCGTGCGCGCGGTGAGCGGCCTGCACGTGGGCAGCTACGTGACCTTCCCGCCCGACGCGCGGGAAGTCCTGGTGAAGATCGGCACCTCCTTCATCAGCGTCGAGCAGGCGCGTGCGAACCTGCGTCGGGAGGTCCCGGGCTGGGACCTGGACGCGCTCGAGGCCGAGGGCGCTGCCGCCTGGAACGCGCTCCTGGACCGCATCGACGTGGAGGGCGGCACCCCCGAGCAGCGCCGGTCGTTCTACACCGCGCTCTTCCACGCCCTGCTCTACCCACGGCTGTTCTCGGAGGGCGGCAGGTATTACAGCGCGTTCGACGACCGGGTGCACGAGGGCGTCTCCTACAACGATTTCTCGCTGTGGGACACGTTCCGGGCCGAGCACCCGCTGCTCACCCTGGTCGCTCCGGAGCGGGCGAACGACATGGTGAAGGCGCTCGTCCAGATGGACGCGGAGGGCGGAAGGCTCCCGATCTGGCCCAACCCGACCGAGACCAACATCATGATCGCCTCCCATGCGGACTGCGTGATCGCCGACGCGTTCGTGAAGGGCCTGCGCGGCTACGACGTGCAGAAGGCGTACGCCGCCGTCCGCAAGGACGCGATGGTCCCGCCGCCCCTCGACACCACCACCCGCTGGGCCGACCGGGCGCCCTGGCTCGGCCCGGCCGCTCCCCCCGGGGGCGTGGGCTTCGAGGCCCGTGGCGGCCTCACGTATTGCCTGGGGCTCGGCTACGTCCCCTACGACAAGACCGACGAGTCGGTGTCCCGCACGGTGGAGTTCGGGATCGACGACTACTGCGCGGCCCGGATGGCGCGGGAGCTCCAGCCGGAGGATGCGGACCTGCTGATGAAGCGGGCCGGGAGCTACCGCAACTTGTTCAACCCCGCGACGGGCATGCTGGCCCCCCGCGCCTCCGACGGGACCTGGGGGCCCGATCCCACGGCCGGTTTCACCGAGGGCAGCCCGTGGACCTACCTCTTCGGCGCCATGCACGATCCCGCCGGGATGATCGGGCTCTTCGGCGGCCCCGAGCGCTTCGTGGCCCGTCTCGACGAGAACTTCGACCGCGGCCACTACGTGCACGAGAACGAGCCCGGCCACCACTACGCCTACCTGTACGATTACGCCGGCCAGGCGTGGAAGACCCAGGAGCGCGTGCGCGCGATCCTGGGGAAGCAGTACCAGCCGACCCCGCAGGGCTTGAAGGGCGACGACGACTGCGGGCAGATGTCGGCGTGGTACGTGTTGAGCGCGCTCGGCTTCTATCCCGTGGCCCCCGCGTCGGGCGCCTATGCCCTGGCGAGCCCCCTCTTCGACCGGGCCACCCTGTATTTCGACGCTCCCTATCCCCGGGGGCGCTTCACGATCCTGGTGCGCGGCCAGTCGCCCGCCAACGTGTACATCCAGTCCGCCCTCCTCAACGGCAAGCCCCTGGCGGGGCCGTTCCTGGAGCACGCGGACCTCGTGGCGGGCGACGGCGTCCTGGAGATCACCCTGGGCTCCGAGCCCAACCGGGGGCGGTGGCGCTAGCCCACCGCGAGCAGGTTCCGGACCCGATAGCCCTTCGCCTTCTTCCGGGCCGTCGCCTCCGCCGTGTTCCGCTGGCCCGCGGTGGGCACGGAGCCCTTCAGGGTCACGGTCCGGGTCTGGTCGTCGGCGTCGACGGAGATGCCGCCGGCCGCGACCCTCTTGTCGGCCACGAGGGCGGCCTTGATCTCCAGGGCCAGGGCGTGTTCACGGATCTCGTGGCCGGCTTCGCGGGCCGCGTGGGCCACGGTCTCCACCGCCTTCTCCGCCTTTTCCTCGACCTTGTTCTCCTTCACGTCCTTCTTCACACCCTCGACCGTGTTCGAGCAGGCGACGGGCGCGAGGGCCATCGCCGCGGCCAGGAGCGCTGCCGATGCGGCCGTGATCTTCATGGGAGGCCTCCTAGAATCGCAAGCCGAAGGTGAGGGCCGCCTCCGTGTCCCCGTGCGCGATGACCTTCACCTGGAAATAGGGGATGACGCGGTGCCGGCTGAGCCCGACCCCGGCCAGGAAGTTGGCGCCCACGTCGGTGCTCGATGGGCCCGGGCCGGTGGGGTTCCGGTAGAGAACACCCAGGCCGCCTCCCACCCAGACGAAAGCGGAGCTGTAGCTGTAGAAGTCGTAGTGGAAGTCCATGTTGAACGTCATGTAGGTGCGCCCGTCACCGAAGATGTACTCGACGTTGGGGTTGGCGTAGAAGGAATGCGCGAGCGGCACCAGGAGCTCCACCCCGACGAACGGCTGCTCTTCATGCGTGTAATAGCCGCCCCGGATGCCGAACAGGGTGTCGTCGTGGGCGGAAGCTGGCTCGGGAATGAGAACCGCCGCGCTCGTGCCGAGCGCCAGGACAACCGGCAGCAGAAGGCGACGTGAGAGTCGCATGGTCGAGTCCTCCTCGTTGCGCGGCTTCCTGCCGCGGTATCAGTCGAAGCAACGGCCATGCCACGGCGAGGAGGGGAATCTGTTGCCTTTAGGGCCGCGATCGGTGTCAGAACGACAAAGGCCGGGTAGAAATGACAGCGAGGAAGGCGCTCAGGAGACCCCGCCCTTGTATTGGTTGATGCGGTTGTAGAGCGTCTTGAGGCCGATCTTGAGGATCTCCGCGGCTTTCTTCTTGTTGCCGTCGAAGTGCTCCAGGGTGGCCAGGATGAGGCGGCGCTCCATCTCCGCGACGGACGTGCCCACCTTCATCTGGAGGCTCGAACCCTCGGCCGGCTCGTGGACTCCCAGGGGAAGGGCGTCGAGGCCGACGTCCTGCTCGGCCAGGATGAAGGCCCGCTGCACGACGTTGCGCAGCTCCCGCACGTTGCCCGGCCATCGGTGAGTCCGCAGCCGCTCGAGGGCGGCGCGCGTCAACTCCTTCGAGGTCCCCTCCTGCTTGTTGAGGAGCCCCAGGAAGTGCTCGGCCAGGAGATCGATGTCCTCCTTGCGCTCCCAGAGCGTCGGCAGGTGGATGGGGAAGACGTTCAAGCGGTAGAGGAGGTCCTCCCGCAGCTTGCCCGCGGCCACCGCTTCCTCCGGCTGGCGGTTCGTGGCCGCGACCACGCGTACGTCGACGTTGATCGACTCCGTCCCCCCCACCCGGGTCACCGCCGCCGTCTCCAGCACGCGGAGCAGCTTGACCTGCAGCTCCATGGGGGTCTCCGTGACCTCGTCCAGGAACAGGGTTCCCCCGTCGGCGCGCTCGAAGAACCCCTTGTGGACGCGGTCCGCCCCCGTGAAGCTCCCGCGCTCGTGTCCGAAGAGCTCGCTCTCGATGAGGGTCGGGGAGACCGCCCCGCAGTTCAGAGGCAGGAACGCCGCGTGGCTGCGGCGGCTCAACAGGTGGATGGTCTGGGCCACCATCTCCTTGCCGGTGCCCGTCTCGCCGGTGATGAGCACGGTCGCGTCGGTCCGGGCCACCCGGCCCACGAGGTCGTAGACCTTCTGCATGAGGGGAGAGGCCCCGATGAGGGGGCCGAAGCGTCCCAGCTTCCGGAGCTCGCCGCGCAGGCTGCCGATCTCCTCCTTCAGCTCGCGGGTGCGCGCCACGTTGCCGAGGACCATCTTCACCCGCGCGAAGTCCACGGGCTTGGTCAGGTAATCGCTGACCCCGCGCCGCAGGGCCTCCACGGCCGTCTGCACGCTGGCCTGGCCGGTGATGAGCACCGTCTCCGGGTGGCCGTCCAGGTCCTCCAGCAGATCCATGCCGCTGCCGTCGGGGAGGTTGAGGTCGAGGAAGAGGACGTGCGGAGGGTTCTTGGCCAGCTCCTCCCGTGCCTCCTTCAAGCTGGGGGCGGTGGCGATCGTGAACCCTTCGCGCTGCACGACCTCCGCGAAGGCGAGCTGGAAGCTCAAGTCGTCGTCGACGATGAGGGCGTGGGGCATCGCGGGTCAGTCCCGGGGGACGATGGGCAGGCGCACTTCGACCTGCGTGCCGTGTCCCTCCCGGCTCTCCACGCCAATCTCGCCCCCGTGCATCTCCACCAGGGCGCGGGCCACGTAGAGGCCGATCCCGCTTCCCGTCCCCTTGGTCGTGAAGTCCCGATCGTAGATGCGGGCGAGCACCGCCGCGGGAATGCCACGGCCCGTGTCGGTGATACGGATTTTCACCTGGGCCCCCTCGATCTCCATCTCCATGCTCATGCGTCCCCCGGTGGGCAAAGCCTCGAGAGCATTCACCGCGATGTTCAGGAAGCTCTGCTTGAGACGGTCCCGATATCCGACGAGGACCACCGGCGCGTCCGGCATCCGCGTCCGGAAGTCCACGCCTTGTCGCCGGGCCTGAGGGGCAAGAAGCGTACCAAGCTCGGCCAGGGCCTCGCGGAGATCGAACTTGTCCCGATGGTCTCCCGGGGGAAGGGTCTGGGTCAGCGCCTCCGAGAGCGAACGGTTCAGCCTCTCCAGCTCCTCGCGCAGGACCACGACGTAGCGCTCCTGATCCTCCTTGGCTTCGTCGTCGGCGCCGTTTCCGGCGAGGCTCTCCCGCAGGAGGTCCAGGTTGATCATCATCGCGCTCAGGGGCGCGCGCAGCTCGTGGGCCACCGTCCGGTACACCCGGGCCAGCCCATGGAGCTGACTGGCCAGGCGCACGTCGGTCTCCAGGGAGTCGAGGATCTCGGGGTCGTTCAGGAGGACGAGGCGCTCGGCACGGTCCTCGTCACCCAGGCGGTACATCTCCACCCGGAGCTTGGGAACGCCGGGCCCCGGCAGCTCGATGTGGACGGCGGGGGCCGGCCCTGCCCCGGGATCGAGGTGGCTGAGCTCGGCCTCGATGGGGTCGCGGATCGCCGGCCAGCGCGCCTTGAGGTCCTCGAGGGAGGGGAAGCCCAGGAGCTCGAGCGCCCTGGGGTTGGCGAAGTCCGGCTCGCGGTCACCGCGGAGAAGGAGCACGCCCATCCTCATGGCCTGGGCGAGGGCGCTGAAGCCCTCCTGGAGGCGCGAGGTCTCCTGGCGCGCCGCGCTCAAGGCTTGCCGGACGCGGCCCGCGGCCCGGAGCACGCGTGAGAACTCGTCGCCGTGCAGCAGCCGGTCGGGCCTCTCCGTCGGGGTGTGGATCGCGTCCTCGAGGGTCGCCGCGATCTTGGCCGCCTGGCGCGAGATCTGGAACTGCAGGATGCCCCCCAGGAGGAAGACGCCGGCCAGGCCGGCCACCGCCGCGAACAGCAGGTGGCGTCGCGCCGCCCCGAAGAGCCCGGCGACCCGCTCGCTGTGGAACTCCACTTCCATGTACCCGACGAGCTGGCCGTTCTCGACCAGGGGCAGCTCCACCGCGTAGTCGCCGCCCTGGAAGAACCGGGGGCCGGGCCCCGGGCGCAGCTGCGGCTTCAAGCCCTTCGCGAAGAGGACGTCCGGCCGCGCGGCCGCCTCTCCGGTCGGCCGCTGGTCGCTGGCCACCACCTTCCCCTCGCGGTCCACCACGGTGATGGAGGAGACGACCTCCGACAGGAGGGTCAGGTCCTGGATCCTCTCGCGGAGCAGGGTGCGCGAGGCGCCGTCCGGCGCCGCCAGGGCCCCCAGGGTCCGCTCCGACAGGAGGGCCGCCTCCTCGCGCGCCAGCAGGTGCGAGGTCTCCAGGGTCACCGCGTCCTCGAAGCCGTGCAGCCAGCGATCGATCCCCAAAGCGAAAGCCGTGATCAGCACGGCGTAGCCGGCGATCAGGAGCAACATACTCTTGACGCCGACGCGCATTCGCCGGCACCTCTTTCAGGGGATCGCGGACGTCGCCAGGCCAGGAAGTCTCCACAGTATACACAGGGGATCGGTCTGCGTGGTTCAGGACGCTCGCCGCGTCGAGTGCCGGAGGGCGGCCAGCAGACTGGCGGCGGCCAGGGTGGCGAGGCCGGCGACGATCTGCAATGGCTCGGGGCTCGAAGCCGCGGGAAACAGGCCGTCCGTTGTCGGCTTGGCGGGCTCCGCCGCGGGGGGCGGCGCCGTCGCGTGGTCGGCGGGGTTGAAGCCGGTCACGCTCACCGCCTCCGAGAGCACGGAGTCGAGCGGCCGATAGCGGACGACGACCGGGCTCCCCGCCGCGAGGCCGCCGGGGGAGAGAGTCGTCGCGGTGTCGATCACGAGCGTCATCCTCCGGCCGTCGTCCGCGTCGACGACGAGGGAGATGTTGCCCGAGGAGACGACGGTCCCGCTGACGGTCTGGGTCTCCGGAACGACGTCGGCCGTGAGCCGGCCCGTGATGGCCCAGGCCCCGAGGACCAGGAGCAATCGCGCACAGGTCTTCATCGCATCCTCCCCGGGCGGCCGGAGCCCCGCCCTGCGAGGCGAGCCCGCCGCCACGCGGGAGTCGTCTGCAACTCGCGGGCCGGGGACCATGGGCGAGCGGCACTGACCTTGCAGGAAGCCCTCATGCCGCGATCGCGGCGATTGGCAGTCTGATTGGAGGCTACATGCGGACCATGCACTTGACGAAGGCGGTTGCCCTGGCCATGGCGACCGTCCTCGGCGTTGCCCTGGGAGCCCTCGCCCAGGAGCCGCGCGATCCGAAGATGACGCCCGGCAGCGAGCTGAAGGCCGGCACCGTCACCCGGCTGGACTCCGACACCAAGATGATCACCGTCAAGACGGCCGGCAAGGAAGGGGTCCCAGGCGCAGACGCGAAGGAGCTCACCCTCTACTGGGACCAGGCCACCAAGGTCGAAGGGACGCTCAGGGAAGGCGAGCTGATCCACTTCCGGGCCGCGGAGAAGGACGGAAAGACCGTGGCCACCTTCATCCGCGTGGGGAAGGTGGACCGGCCGAAGCCACAGAGCGAGTAATGACCCGGGCTGGGGGCGCGCTCGCCGCACCCCCAGCCTCCGTGCTCCCGCTCGTTTCCCCTTTTGCCGTTTTCATTTCTACAAACGCCACCAACCCAAAGGCCTTCCCGCGTGGACATGCCGGAGGCCTCGTATCCGTCCCCTGCTTCGATTTTACGGGTTCGCCGCCGGAAGGGGGCGGGAAGCCCCGGAGCCCATGGCTCCGGGGCCCGGACATGGTGGGCGGGGCCTCGTCACGACGACGGGGCCGTTCATGTACCGGCAGGGGAAGCAAACCGCGGGCCAGGGGGACGAACGAGCAGGCACGGGTGTTGAATCGCCCCCGCGTCGGCGGGATGGAGCGCCGGTCGGGAAGGAGGCTGACCATGGCCCAGGACATGCTGAAGCGTCAGTGGGAGTCGCTCAAGGAGCGGGTCCGACAACGGTGGAGCCGCATCACGGACGACGATCTGACCGAGATCGATGGCGAGCGGGAGGCGCTCATGGGCAAGATACAGGAGCGCTACGGTCGATCCCGGGAGCAGGCGCAGAGCGACCTCGCGCAGTGGCTCGCCGCCGAGCGCGGCGCGGGCGCCGGCTTCGGGCGCTCCGCCTGAAGACCGGCGGCTACGGTCGGGAGGGCCTGCCGCAGGCGGCGATGGCGCCGGCGGGATCGATGGCGTCCTTCCCCTCGAACACGGCCCGGACCTTGCCATCGGCGTCGATCACGAACGTGACGCGGCTGGCGTAGCCCGCGTCGTTCCAGACCCCGTAGGCCTTCGCCACCGCACCGTCGGCGTCGGCGAGGAGCGGGAACGGCGTCTTCAGGCTCTCCGCGAACTTCTTCTGGGTCTCGAGGGTGTCCGTTGAGACGCCCAGGACCTGGGCGGCGTCGGCGATCTCGGGATAGCGGTCCCGAAACGCCGACATCTCCTTCGTTCAGCCTCCGGTGAAGGCCTTGGGGAAGAAGGCGAGCACGACCGTCTTCTTGCCCTTGTACGCGGCCAGGGACACCGTCTGCCCGTCGGAGCCGGACAGCTTGAAGTCGGGGGCGGCGTCGCCGACCTGGGGCCTCCCGCCGGGGGCCGCGAGCGCGACCAGCAGCGGCAGCAGGATCTTCATGGAGTGGACACTATCACGGTCGAGAGGCTTGCGCTTCCCGGCCGGCCGTGGTACCCCCTTGCCGCAGACCGAGGCAGGAACCGATGACCCGTGATCGCGTGGCCGCCCTCGCCCTTCTCGCCTTCACCCTTGGATCCGCGCCCGCTCCCGCGGAGGACGCCTCGCTTCTCGTCCTCCACAAGGGAGCGGAGTCGCTCGGCTTCTACGACCCGGCCACGGGGGCGAGCCGGGCCGTGGTCCCGGTGGGGACCGTCCCCCACGAGATGGTCCTGTCCCCCGATGGCCGGCTGGCCTACGTCACCAACTACGGCGTGCGGAGCTACACCGACACCGCCCCCGGCGGCAACACGGTGTCGATCGTGGACCTCGCGCGCCGCGAGAAGGTGGGCGAGATCGACCTCGGCGAGTGCCGCCGGCCCCACGGCATCGAGCTCGGCCCCTCCGGCCGGCTCTACGCCACCGTCGACCGCCCGGGCAGCCTGCTGGTGATCGATCCCGCTTCACGCACGATCGTGGCCCGGCACGACGTGGGCCAGGCCCTGCCCCACATGCTGGCCCTCCGCCCCGACGAGCAGAAGGCGTGGACCGCCAACGCGGGCTCGGGGACGGTCACCGCCCTTCGCCTGGGGGCCTCGCCTGCGCTCGCCCAGATCCCGGTGGGAGGCGTCCCCATGGGGCTCGCGCTGTCGTCGGACGGGCGCCGGCTCTACGCGGCCACGCGCTCCGGCAACGAGGTCGTGGTCATCGACACCGCCCGGGACGTGGTCACGGACCGCATCCGCATCGAAGGCCAGCCGGCGCGCGTGCGCTTCACGAAGGGCGACACCCGGCTGCTGGTGTCGTTGATCGAGTCCGGCGAGGTGGCGGTGGTCGACCCCCGCGCGGGGCGTGAGGTTCACCGGTTCAAGGCGGGCGCCGCCGCCGAGGGGCTCGGGCTGGACGAAGCCGGCCGCTTCGGCTACGTCTCCGCCCAGGGTGACGACACGGTGGTCCAGTTCTCCCTGGCCGACTGGCGAAGGACCCTCGACATCAAGACCGCCGCCCGCCCCGATCCCATCATTCTCTGGAAAGAGCGCTAGCTGAATGGAGCTCGCATGATGACGCTGCCCCCGCAGATGCTCGTGGAGGCCCGCCTCTCGGGCCACGCGCTTTCCGACACCGCCGCCGAGGTGCTATCCCGGCTCGAGGCCCTGCTGTCCGGGGAAGCCTGGAACGGCCGGCGGGTGGCGGTCGCCGCGGGAAGCCGCGGCATCGACCGGTACGCATCGGTGGTGCGCGCGGTGGTGGACGCGCTCAAGGCCAGGGGGGCTCTGCCCTTCGTGATGCCGGCCATGGGCAGCCACGGCGGCGCCACCGCCCCCGGCCAGGTCGAGGTGCTGGCGACCCTCGGCATCACCGAGGCCGCGGTGGGGGCGCCGATCCGGTCCACCCTGGAGACGGTCGAGCTGGGCCGGTCCGCCCTCGGCTTCCGCGTCCTGAGCGCACGGGACGCGGTGGAGGCGGACGCGGTGGTGCTCGTGAACCGCGTGAAGCCCCACACGGATTTCGCGAGCCCGAGCCTGGGCAGCGGGCTGTTGAAGATGAGCGCGATCGGCCTCGGCAAGGTCGAGGGTGCGTTCGAGTGCCACCGCGCGGCCTCGCGCCACGGCCACGAGGCGGTGATCCTCGAGGCCTCCCGGCTGGTGCTCGAGCGGCTGCCCCGGGTCCTGGGAGTGGCCCTGGTGGAGGACGCTCACCATCACCTGGCGCGGGTGGAGGCGATGGCGGCGCCCGAGTTCGCGGCCCGGGAGCCGGAGCTGCTGCGCCAGGCCCGCGGCTGGATGCCGTCCCTGCCCTTCCCGGAGATCGACGTGCTGGTGGTGGACGAGATGGGCAAGAACATCAGCGGCGCCGGCATGGACACCAACATCATCGGCCGGGGGGTGAACGGCCTGCCCCGCGAGGATCGGCGCGCCACCGTGCGCTGCCTGTACGTCCGCGCGCTGACTCCGGAGAGCCACGGGAACGCGGTGGGGGTGGGAATGGCCGACGTGGTCTCGTCGCGCCTCCTGGCGGGAATGGACGAGCACAGCACCTACATGAACGCGCTCTCCGCCATGACCCCGGCCATGTGCCGCAAGCCCATGCACTTCGACAGCGACGCGGAGTGCCTCCGGGCGGCCCTGCGGATCGCCGGAGTGGCCCCGGAAACGGCACGCATGGTGCGGGTGCGCAACACCCTTGCCCTCGACCGGCTCCTGGTTTCCGCGGCCTTCGCCCCCGACCTGAAAGGGCGCGACGACCTGCGCGTCGTGGTCCCCTCCGCCAACTGGTCCTTCACGGAGGCGGGCGACCTGGATCCGGCCGGCGACCTGCTGCTCGCGGCGGCGCCCGCGTGAGGTGGTTCCAGGTCCAGGGCCCGGGCGGCGAGGTCCGCCTGGGCGCCCTCCTGGGCGGCCGGGCGCGCGTGCTGAGCACGATCCACGAGGGGATCGTCACCGTGCTGGACCTGCTGGTGGCTTCCGAGGGCGGCCTCGACTCCAAGGCCTGGCTGGCCTCCGCCGAGGCCGCGGGAGCGCTGCACGACGTGGACTGGGACGCGCTGGCCCGAGGCGGGTCGTCGCCCCGGCTGACCGTTCCCGTGACCCCGCCCGAGGTCTGGGGCGCGGGCGTCACCTACCGCCGCAGCGCGGACTTTCGCGAAGAGGGCACCGGCTTCTACGACCGGGTCTACGTGGCTCCCCGGCCCGAGCTGTTCTTCAAGGCCTCCGCCTGGCGGTGCGTGGGCTCGGGGGGCGCGATCGGACGCCGCCGCGACTCGAGCTTCACCGCCTCCGAGCCCGAGCTCGCGCTCGTGCTCGCCCACGATGGCCGCATCCTCGGCTACACCCTGGCCAACGACGTCTCCGCCTGGGACATCGAGCGCGAGAACCCGCTCTACCTGCCCCAGTCCAAGATCTACAACGGCTGCTTCTCCTTCGGTCCCGTGATCGTGACCCCGGAGGAGATCGGCGACGCCTACGGGCTGGAGCTGACCTGCCGGATCACACGGGGGGGCCGCGAGGTCTTCGCCGGCTCGGCCAGCACCGCCCAGCTCAAGCGGCGCTTCCCCGAGATCGTGGAGTGGCTGGTCCGTTCCAACGAGATCAAGACGGGCACCGTCCTTTCGACGGGGACGGGAATCATCCAGCCCATGGAGGTCGGGCTGGCGGAAGGCGACGTGGTGACGATCGCCTGTCCAGAGATCGGGGAGCTTCGCAACCCCGTGGAGGTCGTCTGATGGCGGAAACGTACCTGAACCTGATCGACGGCGAGTGGAAGGCCGCGCGTGGAGGCCGCACGTTCCCGGACGTGAACCCGGCGGACACCCGCGACGTGGTGGGCCACCTCCAGGCGTCGGAGGCGGAGGACGTCGGCGAAGCGGTGGAAGCCGCGGCCCTGGCCTTTCCAGGCTGGGCGAAGACGCCCGCCCCGGTGCGGGGCAAGTTCCTGCTCAAGGCCGCCCACGCCCTCGAGCAGCGCCTCGACGAGGTCGCGGACCTCCTGGCTCGCGAGGAAGGCAAGACCATCGGCGAAGCCCGGGGGGAGGTCACCCGGGCCGTCCGCATCCTGGAGTATTTCGGCGGGGAAGGGCCGCGCCTCGGAGGGGAGACGATTCCGTCCGAGCGCGAGCGCGTCTTCATGTATACGGTGCGGCAGCCCCTGGGGGTGGTCGCCCTCATCACCCCCTGGAACTTTCCCATAGCGATCCCGGCCTGGAAGACTGCCCCCGCCCTGGTCTCGGGCAACACGGTCGTCCTGAAACCGGCGTCCCAGGCCCCGCTCACGTCCCTGCGGCTGGTGGAGATCCTCCAGGGCGCGGGCCTCCCCAAGGGCGTCCTCAACTACGTGACCGGCTCCGGGAGCCGCGCGGGCAGCCCGCTGGTGGCCCACCCGAAGGTCCGCGCCATCTCCTTCACGGGCTCCGACACGGTGGGCCGCGAGATCGCCCAGGTAGCGGCCAAGCGTCTGGCCCGGGTCCAGCTCGAGATGGGGGGCAAGAACCCCACGATCGTCCTGCGTGACGCCGACCTCGACACGGCCGTGGAGTGCACGCTGAACGCCGCGTTCTACTCCACCGGCCAGCGCTGCACCGCCACCAGCCGCGCCATCGTGGAGCGTGCGGTGGTGGGCCCGTTCCTCGATCGGCTGGTGGAGCGTACGAAGGCCCTGCGCATCGGCGATCCCCGGGACCCCGCGACCCAGCTCGGCCCCGCCATCGACGCGAACCAGCTCGAGACCACGCTGCGCTACCTGGAGCTCGGACAGAAGGAGGGAGCCCGCCTCGTGTACGGGGGGGAGCGCCTGACCGAGGGCCCGCACGCGCGCGGCCACTTCCTGCGTCCGGCCATCTTCCGCGGTGTCGACCCGCGCTCGCGCCTGGCCCAGGAGGAGGTGTTCGGCCCGCTCCTGGCCGTGATCGAGGTCGAGGACTTCGACCAGGCGGTGGAGACGGCCAACGCCGTGCGCTTCGGCCTTTCCGCCTCCATCTGCACGAAGGACCTCGGACGCGCCCTGGAGTACGTGCAGCGGGCCGAGGCGGGAGTGATCATGGTGAACCTGCCCTCGGCCGGGATCGAATACCAGATCCCCTTCGGGGGCGTGAAGGACTCGAGCAGCGGCCCCCGTGAGCAGGGGCCGGCGGCGGTGGAGTTCTACACCGAGACCAGGACCGTCTACGTGAAGTACTGACCGGATGAGCACGACCGCGGAGCTCGCGGACCCCTACGAGCTGCGCCCCGAGGACGTCCGGGACCCTCCGCGCACGCTCCGGGAGGCGCTCCTGCGCATCGGCCCCGGCATGATCCTGGCCGCGTCCATCGTGGGCTCCGGGGAGCTGATCGCCACCACCACCCTCGGGGCCCAGGCCGGCTACGTCGCCCTGTGGATCATCCTGCTGAGCTGCGCGATCAAGCCGGTGGTCCAGGCCGAGATGGGCCGTTACACGATCGCCAGCGGCGAGACCGGCCTCGAAGCCCTGGACCGCGTGCCGGGCCCGCGGCTCAAGGTGAATTGGCTGGTCTGGGCCTGGTCGATCATGGTCCTGCTGACCCTGCTGCAGGTGGGGGCCATGTACGGTGGCGTGTCCCAGGTCATGAACCTGCTCCTCCCGGCAGTGCCGGTCGCGGCCTGGACCCTCGTCTTCCTCGCCGTCACCCTGGCCATCCTCCTCGGCGGCGGCTACGAGCGCATCGAGCGCCTGGCCATGGTCAAGGTCGGGCTCTTCACCGTGCTCACCGTCCTGGCGGCGGTGGTGCTCACGCGCATGCCGCAGTACTTCTCCTGGGCCGACGTGGTCCAGGGCCTGAGCTTCCATATCCCCGACCTGGGGCTCACCACCGCGGTGGCGGTCTTCGGCATCACCGGGGTGGGCGCGACCGAGTTGTTCATGTACCCCTACTGGTGCGTCGAGAAGGGCTACGCGCGTTTCACGGGCCGGCGCGAGCCGACCCCGGCCTGGCGCGAGCGCGCCCGGGGCTGGATCCGCCTCATGCACGTCGACATCGGGGTCTCGCTGGTGGTCTACACCGTCGCCACGGTGGCCTTCTACCTGCTCGGCGCCGGCATCCTCCACGGGACAGGCCAGGTGCCCGCCGCCAAGGACATGATCCCCGTGCTCTCGAGCATCTACACGCGTACGCTGGGGGGATGGGCGCTGGGGCTCTTCTACCTGGGGGCGGTGGTCGTGCTCTACGGGACGATTTTCGCCAGCACCGCCGCCCACTCGCGCCTTTGCGCCGACATGTGCCGGCTCATGGGCCTCTTCGCGAAGGGCGACTACCCGCGGCGCCTGGTCTTCCGCCGGCGGTTCGTGGTGATGCTTTCGGTGGTGCCCGTGGCCCTGTTCCTGCTCTTCGAGTCACCGGTCAAGATGGTGGTGGCGGGGGGAATCGCGCAGTCCGCGATGCTGCCGGTGGTGGGCCTGGGGACGGTCTACCTGCACCACCGCCACCTGCCCCCCGAGATCGCCCCCTCCGTCTTCGTCACCCTCGGCCTTTGGGCCGCGAGCCTGACAATGCTCGCCGCCGCAGGTTACGGGCTGGTGCAGGGCCTGCTATGAAGCGCGGAGCCATACGAGGGACAGCATTCCCCTCCCCCTACGTGGGGAGGGATAGGATGGGGGGTCGATGAACGATCACCGACGCCGGCCGCGCGACGACGAGTTCGTGATGCCCAGCCTGCGCCTCGACGGGCGGGTGGCCCTGGTCACCGGCGGGAACCGCGGCCTCGGCCTGGGGGTGGCCCTGGCCCTTGCCCACGCCGGCGCCGACCTCGCGCTCTGCGCGCGTACGCGGGACGAGCTGGAAGGCGCGGCCGAGCTCGTCCGCGGCCTGGGGCGCAAGGTCTTCACCCTCGTGGCCGACCTGGCGGATTCCGACAACGTGCGGGACGCGGTGCGGGACACCGCCGACCACTACGGGCGCCTCGACGTGCTCGTGAACGGGGCGGGGATGAACATCCGGCAGCCGGCCGACACCTTCACGGAGGAGGACTGGGACCGGCTCATGGCCGTGAACCTGAAGAGCGCGTTCTTCGCCTGCCAGGAGGCGGCCCGCATCATGCGCCGGCAGGGGAAGGGCAAGATCGTCAACATCGGCTCGCTGGCCTTCGAGATCGTGGTGCCGAACATCGCGCTCTATGCGATGAGCAAGGGCGGGATGCGGCAGATGACGAAGGCCCTCGCCCTGGAGTGGGCCCGGGACCGCATCAACGTGAACGCCATCGCCCCTGGCCGCTTCTGGACGCAGCTCACGGAGGCGGTCTTCTCGAAGCCCGACCTGTACGAGAGCGCGGTCTCGGTGATCCCGATGGGCCGGCCCGGCGTCCCCGCCGACCTCGCGGGGGCGGCCCTGCTCCTCGCGTCCGACGCGTCCGACTACATCACCGGCCACACGATCGTGGTGGACGGGGGCTGGCTGGTCAGCGGAGGCGTGAAGGCGTGAGCGAAGCCCCGCCCCTCGAGGCCGTCCTCGATTCGGGCGATCCGTCCGTCCTCCACGTGCGGCCGTCGCAGCCCGGCCCGCCGGGCCAGCTCCCCCTGACCCCGGCCGACCTGCTCGACCGCCCCAGCGGCGACGTGTTCGGCTGGTCGCAGGACGTGGGCATGGGCTGGAGGCCCGAGGAGCTGCGACGCCCCGAGGTCCTGATCCTGAGCACCCAGGGCGGGCTGCGCGAGGCCGACGGCACGCCCCTCGCCCTCGGCTACCACACCGGCCACTGGGAAGTGGGCCTGCTGATGCGCGCCGCCGCCGAGGAGCTGCGGCGGCATCGCGCGATCCCGTTCGCGGCCTTCTGCACCGACCCTTGCGACGGCCGCACCCAGGGAACCACGGGCATGCTCGACAGCCTGCCCTATCGGAACGACGCCGCGATCGTCCTGCGCCGGCTGATCCGCTCGCTGCCCACCCGGCGGGCCGTGCTCGGCGTGGCCACCTGCGACAAGGGCCTGCCGGCCATGGCCATGGCCCTGGCGGGCGCGATCGGCCTGCCCGCCGTTCTCGTCCCCGGCGGCGTGACCCTGCCCGCGAGCGACGGCGAGGACGCGGGGAAGGCCCAGACGGTGGGGGCGCGCTTCGCGCACGGCCAGATCACGCTCGAGCAGGCGGCCGAGATCGCCTGCCGGGCCTGCGCGTCCCCCGGCGGCGGCTGCCAGTTCCTGGGCACGGCCGCCACCTCCCAGGTCGTGGCCGAGGCCCTCGGCCTCGCCGTCCCTCACAGCGCGCTCGCTCCTTCGGGCCAGGCGATCTGGACCGACGCGGCGCGTCGCTCGGCGGTGGCCGTGCTCCGGCAGATGGCCCTCGGCCTCACCGTGCGGGAGGTGGTCACCGCCGCGTCGCTCCGCAACGCGATGGCCGTCTACGCGGCCTTCGGCGGCTCCACGAACCTGCTGCTTCACCTGCCGGCCATCGGCCACGCGGCCGGCCTGCCCGCGCCCACCCTCGCCGAATGGAAGGCCGTGAACGGCCGGGTCCCACGCCTGGTGGACGCGCTCCCCAACGGCCCCCACCCGACCATCCGCGTGTTCCTCGCCGGCGGCGTCCCCGAGGTCATGCTGCACCTGCGGGCCCTCGGCCTCCTCGACCTGTCGGTCCGAACCGCGGGGGCGGCGCCGCTCGGCGAGATCCTCGACTGGTGGGAGCGGTCGGAGCGGCGGCGCGCGCTGCGCCTGCGCCTGCGCGAGGCGGACGGCGTGGACCCGGACGACGTGATCATGGCTCCCTCGGCCGCGAAGCAGAAGGGCCTGACGAGTACGGTCAGCTTCATCGGCGGCAACCTGGCTCCGCAAGGGGCGATCGTGAAGAGCACTTCCATCGACCGGGCGACGATCGGACCCGACGGGGTCTACCGCCACACCGGTCCGGCCCGGGTCTTCACCAGCGAGCGGGCGGCCATCGCTGCCGTCAAGAGTCGTGGCGAGGACCGGCTCCAGCCCGGTGAGGTCGTCGCCCTCGTCGGCCGCGGCCCCATGGGCGCGGGCATGGAAGAGGTGTACCAGGTCACGGCCGCCCTCAAGTACCTCGACTTCTCGCGGACGGTGGCCCTCGTCACGGACGCGCGCTTCTCGGGGGTCTCCACGGGTCCCTGCGTCGGCCACGTGGGGCCCGAGGCCCTGGCCGGCGGGCCCATCGGCCGGCTGCGCGACGGCGACCTGGTCCGGATCGTGATCGACACCAAGCGGCTCGAGGGCTCGATCGACCTGGTGCAGGCGACCGCCGACGGGTCGTTGCTGCCCGCCGACGACCTGCTCGCGCGCCGCACCCCTCACCCCGACCTGAAGCCCGACCCTTCCCTCCCCGACGACACGCGCCTCTGGGCCGCCCTCCAGGAAGCGAGCGGGGGCCCCTGGAGCGGCGCGGTCTACGACGTGGACCGGATCCTTCGCCTCCTCGAAGCCGGCCGCCGGACGCTCGGCAAGGGCGATTGAGCTCCCGTCGCGCGTTCGCGGGGGTCGCCCTGACCAGCCTGGCCACCTTGGTCCTCGAGCTGACCCTGACCCGTCTCTTCTCGGCCACGATGTTCTACCACTTCGCGTTCCTGGCGGTGTCCCTGGCCCTCTTCGGCTCGGGGGCGAGCGGGGTGGCCCTCTACGTGCTGCGCTTCCAGACCGAGCTCCCCGGCCGTGCCCTCGCCCTCTTCTCCATGCTCTTCGCCCTCGCGACGGTGGCCGCGCTGCTCGTGGTCCTGGCCAACCCGATCCCGCCCATCAGCCCGGGCCTGCACACGATCGCGCCCCTGACCGCGGTCTACGGCGCGGCTGCCCTGGCCTTCTTCTTCTCGGGGTGCACGATCACGGTGGCCCTGTCCGTGTGGGCCCGCGAGGCGAGCCGGCTCTACTTCTTCGACCTCTTGGGCGCGGCCGCGGGCTGCCTGCTGCTGGTGCCCGCGCTCGAGCTGCTAGGGGGGGTGGACACCGTGCTGCTGGCCTCGGTCCTGGCCGCCTTCGCCGGACTCGTGTTCGCGGACCGGGCGGCGGGACCGGGGGTACGGACGGCGGCGGCGTGGGTGGCGGCGGGCACCGCCGCCCTCCTCGCCTGGAACCACGCGACGGGACAGATCGGGCTCCGGGAAGCCAAGGGCCTGTCGGAAGCCGGCCTCCTGTTCTCGAAGTGGAACTCCTTCTCCCGGGTCACCGTGGGCGCGACCGCCGACCCGGACCGCCGGCTGATCTTCATCGACGCGGACGCGGCCACCGTCCTGCACCGCGACGCCGCGGATTCCCGGCGACAGGAACGGCAGCGCGACCGCGTGGAGTCACTCGCGTATCACCTGGGAGGGCGCGAGAAGGCGCTGATCATCGGACCCGGAGGCGGGGTGGACGTGATCATCGCCCGGCTCTTCGGCGCGCGGCAAATCACCGCCGTCGAGGTGAACCCCCTGGTGGCCCGCGAGGTCATGTCGGCCGAGCCTTTCCGGAGCTTCTCGGGCCGCCTCTACGAGCAGCCGGGGGTGCGGCTGGTGGTGGACGAGGCGCGCAGCTTCATCCGCCGCTCGAACGAGGAGTACGACCTGATCCTCGGGACCATGGTGGACACCTGGGCGGCCACCGCCGCCGGCGCCTTCGCCCTCACCGAGAACAACCTCTATACGGTCGAGGCGTTCCAGGATTACCTCGCGCGCCTCGCCCCGGGCGGGATGCTCAGCATGACGCGCTGGCACCAGAACCCGCCGGACCAGCTCCTGCGCCTGGTCGCCCTCGGGCGCGCGGCTCTCCAGGCGGCGGGCATCGGGGAGGCCACGGACCATTTCATCCTCGTGCGGGGCCTGCCCGAGGGCGACCGGCCCCTCGCCACCGCCACCTTCCTCCTCAAGAAGGCGCCTTTCACAGACGCCGAGGTCGAGCGCGCCGAAGCCGTCGCGCAGCGACTGGGCTTCGAGGTGCTGTACACACCGCGCACGCGTCTCCCCGGGCCGATCACGGGCCTGATCGAAGCCCGCGACCCCCGGGAGTTCTGGAGGGACTTCCCGAGCGACGTCTCTCCCCCGAGCGACGACCGCCCGTTCTTCTTCCAGTCGGCGCGGCTCTCCCGGCTGCTGAGCCCCCGCTGGGCCCGGGGCGAGTGGCGGAAGACGAACCTGGGCACGGTGGTGCTCTTCGTCTTGGTGGGGATCAGCGCCGTCCTGGTCGCGCTGTTCGTCCTGGGTCCGCTGCTGCTCGTGCGAGCCCGGGTCGCGGACCAGCCCGGGCGCGCGGGCGCGCTCCTCTACTTCGCCTGCCTGGGCGTCGGCTTCATCGTCATCGAGCTGGCCATGGTGCAGAAATGTGTGCTCTTCCTCGGGCACCCTGCCTACGCGCTCACCGTGGTCCTCTTCTCCGTGCTCGTCTTCAGCGGCCTGGGCAGCGCGCTCTCCGCCCGGATCCGGCTGGAGCAGCTCCGCCCGGCCCTCATCCGCCTGCTGCCCGCGGCGGCCGTCTTCGTGGTGGCCTACGTGCTACTGCTCGGGCCCGCCTTCTACCGCCTCGTCCAGCTGGGGCCCGCGTCCCGCGTGGCCCTGACCGTGGCCTTTCTCGCCCCTCTCGGCTTGCTCCTCGGCGTGCCCATGCCGGCGGGCCTTCGGCTGCTCGCCGCCGTGGCCCCCGGCCTCGTCCCCTGGGCCTGGGGCGTGAATGGCGCGGCCGCCGTCCTGGGCTCGGCGGCGGCCGTGGCCATGGCCATGCTGTGGGGATTCGACCGGACGCTGCTCGTGGGCGCCAGCCTCTACCTGGCGGCCTTCCTCTTGGTCTCGAGGGGCGCCGTCACCGCGGGCGGCGCGGCCTGCGGGTTCAGGGGGGGCCGGCGAGAACCGGAAACACGCTCCGCAGCAGCTCGTCGCGGATCTCCCCGTCGAGCTTGCGGGTGGGCTCTCCTTCCCGCGTGTCCTCGGTGTTGAAGACCACGATGTAGCCGCGGCGTGAAGGCGGGTGAAGGTAGAAGTGGGAGATGAAGCCGTTCTGGCTTCCGCTGTGGGCCACGAGGTCGAGGCCGCCGCGGCGCTCGAGAAAGAACGCGAGCCCGATCGAGACCCGGCCGCCGGGCTCCTCGCTGACCGGCAGCACGGGACGCCACATCTCCTCGAGGGAGGCGCGGCGGAGGACGCCCTCGTAGGCCTCCCGGCGGTCGTCCCTCCCCATCAGGAAGGCCAGGTACTTCGCCATGTCCCCGAGGGGCGCGTTGAGGCCGCCGTTCGAGGTCGTGATCCCGGTGTCGAAATCGAAGCGCCCCTCCCGCAGGCCCGAGGCGTCGAGGAAGTAGCTGTGCGAGCGGTGGCGCACCAGGTGGTAGGGCGCGCGGTTGAAGAAGCTCCGGTGCATCTCGAGCGGCTTCAGGACGTTCTTGTCGACGTAGACCTCGTAGTCGTCCCCCGTGAGGCGCTCGATGATCTGGCCGAGAAAGATGACCGCCGGGTTCGAGTAGCTGTAGCGGCTGCCCGGGGGGAAGAGGACCTCGGTGTAGGGGAACATCGCGACCACCTGGTCCCAGCGCGTGGGCTCGAAGGGATGCCAGTCCTTGTCGCCGCCCCAGGGCCAGGTGGGATCGCGGAAGCCCGCGCTGTGGGAGAGCACGTGGCGGATCGTGATCTCCGAGGGGTCGCCGAAGGGGTCGTGGACCTGACGCAGCTCCGGAAGGTACTTCACCACGGGATCGTCCAGGCTGAGCTTCCCGCGGTCGCGGAGCTGCAGGACGGCGATGCCGGTGAGGGTCTTGGTGATCGAGGCCCAGTGGAAGATCGTGTCGTCATCCACGGGCCGTGCCGAGGGGGACGAGCCAGAGCGCGAGGACCGCGAGGGTGGCGACCCCGGAGAGGCGCACCCTAGAAGACCCTGCGCAGCAGGTCGCGCAGCTTGTCCGTGTCCTGGATCCGGTAGATGAGCGAGACCTTGATCCGCCACTCCTGGCTGCGGGCCTGGCCGACCGCGTCCCGGGCGAGGCCCCCCGCGATCGCGCTGCCCACGCTCAAGACCTCGCTCGCGCGGAAGCCGCCCCAGCGATACTGCACGGCCGCGTCGAGCTTGAAGCGGTTGGTGTTGTAGCCGCCGCCCCCGGAAAGCATGAGGAAGTCCACGGGGTCGCGCGTCACCGGGTCCATGGCCCCTTGCGGCTCCCAGGCGAAGCCCAGCCGCAGCGGCACCACCGAGCCCTCGCGCAGGAAGAGGTGCTCCGCGCCCAGGTTGAGGGACACCGTGTCCCGGGTGGTGGATATCGCGGGCGGCGCGCCGTCGAAGAAATTGATGGGGCCGGGCACCCCCGGAAGGCGGTCCACCAGGCCGTCCGTCCATTGGTCGTGGGTCAGGTCGAACGCGACCGTCCAGCGCGGTCCCGGGCGCCAGGCCACGCCCGCGGCCAGGGAGCGCGGGAATCGGAAGCGCGCGGCGTCTCCTGCGTCCTGGATCGAAGGCGGCGCCTGGTTGGAGATGGCCTCCGAGTGGAGACGGTAGGACGACCAGAACGGGGAGTGGTAGACCAGCCCCAGGTTCCAGGAGGGGTAGGTGAGGAGCAGTCCCGCCGTGAAGTTGTGGCCTCGCACCCGGTTGCGGTCCGCGACGAGCGAGAAATCGGAGGAGGTCGAGCCGGAGGACTCGACGAGCGACACCCGGTCGGTCCAACGGCCGCGCCAGAGGTTGAGGCTGCCCCCCAAGGACGTGCGCTCCGTCAGCTTCACCGCGCCGGAGAGCGAGGCCAGGTCGATGTCGCCGCGCGCCTGGGTGTCCATGAAGATCGACGCGGGAGCCGCGCCGGGCCCGTTGTTCGTGTAGCGAGAGACTTCCCCGATGAGGCTCCCGCTGAGCTGGTACAGCCGCTGCCACCCGAGCTGCACCGTGACCGGCTTGCCCGCGATCGTGAAGGGCACCGTCGCGCTGGCGAAGTCGAGGGACGAGGTCGTGTAGTCGAAGCGGTGGTTCGAGAACGCGACCCGGTCGTCCGGGGAGCGGAGGCCGGAGAACCGGAGACCCCGGCCATTCACGACGTACACCAGGGAGAACTCCGGCTTGCGGAGCTGGGCCAGTCCGGCCGGGTTCCAGGAAGCCGCCGTGCCATCGTCCGAGACCGCGACGAACGCGTTGCCCATTCCCGCGGCGCGGGCGCCCGAGCCGGCGCGGTTGAGGGAGAGGCCGAGCTGGGCGTGGGCGGCGCCGCTCCCGGTCAGCACGAAAGCCAGCGCCGCTACGGCAACCGGCCTTGGGCCTCGAAGCATGGCGTAGTATAGACGCCGCCGCGTGCCCCGCACGGGCGCCGGCCCGCGCATGGAAGACACGAGGGGCCCCCGCCACCGAAGCGCGGTCATCGCGGCCATGCTGGCCGCGGGCGCGCTCGTCGCCCAGCAGGTGACCGGCAAGGCCACCCGCGACGCGCTCTTCCTCTCCACCTTCAGCGTTTCCTCGCTGCCCCTGGTGATGATCGCCTCGGCGCTGGCCTCGGCCCTGGCCGTGCTGGCCTTCTCCGCCGCCCTCTCCCGGCGCTCGCCGGCGCGTGTGGTGCCGTCCGCCGTAGCCGCGGCGACCGGGCTGCTGCTCGCCGAGTGGGGCCTCAGCCTCGTTCTACCGCGATGGGCCGCGGTGGCCGTCTACCTGCACATGGCCGCCTTCGGGGCCACCGTGGTCTCCGGGTTCTGGTCCCTGGTCAGCGAACGCTTCGATCCCTACGTCGCCAAGCGCGTCATGGGCCGCATCGGCCTGGGGGCCTCCCTGGGAGGGGTGGCGGGCGGCCTGCTCGCCTGGAGCGCGGCCGGGCTCTTGCCGGTGCCCGCCATGCTGCTGGTCATGGCCGTCTTCAACGTGGTGTGCCTGCTGGCCCTGGCTCGGCTGCGCGCCTCCGCCGCGGGCGGCGCGGGCAAAGGCGCGGGTTCGGCCGGGGGCACCGGCCCTCTCTCCGGCTTCCGCCTCCTGGGCGAGTTGCCCTACCTTCGCGACCTGGCCCTCATCGTCGCCCTGGGCGCGGCCACCGAGGCCCTGCTCGACTACCTCCTCAACGCCCAGGCGGCCGCCGTGTTCCCGCGCGGGCAGCCCCTCATGTCGTTCTTCGCCATGTTCCACACGGGCGTTGGCCTGCTGGCCCTGGCCGCCCAGATGACGCTCTCCCGTCCCTCCTTGCGGAGCCTGGGCCTGGCCGGCACCGTGGCCCTCCGCCCGGCCGTGGTCGTGGCGGCCGCGCTGCTGGGGCTCATGGACCCCCGCCTCTGGAGCGCGCTCCTGGCGCGCAGCGTCCACGGCGTCCTCCACAACTCCCTCTTCCGCTCCGGCTACGAGCTGCTCTACACGCCGCTTCCCGACCACCGGAAGCGACCCACCAAGACCATAGTGGACGTCGGATTCGACCGACTGGGCACGGTGGCAGGCGGGCTGCTCACCCTGGTGCTCGTCTCCGTCCTGGGCGGCGGGAGCGCTCGCGTCCTGTTCGCGCTGGCGGGCGCGGCCGCGCTGGCCGCGCTGGCGGTGTCCCGGCGCCTGCACCGCGGCTACATCGCCGCCCTCGAGGAGAGCCTCCGCTCGGGGGTGGTGCGCCTGGATGTCGGCGAGGTGAGCGACTCCACCACCCTCGCGACCCTGGCCCAGACGGGCCTCACCCTCGATCGCCAGGCGTTGCTGCGGGAGGTGGCGGCCCTGCGCGAGGAGAGGGCTCCCGGGGAGCCGTTGGCGGCGCCTGCCGATCCCGTGCTGAGGGCGGTGGCCGAGCTGCGGTCCGGGAAGCCGGAGGCGGTGCGGGGGGCCCTGCGCCGGAACGAAGAGCTCGACCCCGCCCTCGTCGGCCACCTCATCCCGCTGCTGGCCCGCAACGACGTCTTCCTCGAGGTGCTGCGCGCCCTGCGCCGGGCGGCCCCCCGCGCCACCGGCCAGCTCCTGGACGCCCTCCTCGATCCACGACAGCACGCGGCGGTACGGCGGCGCATCCCCCGCGTGCTGCGAGGGTGCCCCACCCAGCGGGTGGCCGACGGCCTGCTCCAGGCCCTGGCCGACCCTCACTTCGAGGTGCGCCGCCAGTGCGCGCTGACCCTGTCCCGGATCACCGAGCGGCCGCCGGCCCCGCTCCTGCCCCGGGCGGCCGTGTTCGCGGCCGTCGCGCGCGAGCTGGAGGCGGGCCCGGCGGGGTGGAGCGAGGACGCAGAGGTGGCCGAGGCTTCGGCCACGGACACCGCAAAGCCCGAGACCCCGACGGAGCGCGGGCTGGCCCACGTGTTCACGCTGCTCTCCCTGGCCCTGGAGCGCGAGCCGCTGCAGATGTCCCACTGGGCCGTGCGCTCCCAGGACCCGGCCCTGCGCGGCACCGCCCTCGAGTACCTGGAGAACGTGCTGCCCGAGGCGCTGCGCAGGGGTCTCTGGCCCCTCCTGGGCGTGCGCGCCCGGCCCACCCGGGCCGCCCGGCCCGCCCAGCAGGTGGTGGAGGAGCTGATGCGCTCGGGCAACACCCAGGCCTTCAGCCGCGAGCTGCTGAAGCGGAAGCTTCCGCGCTCGTGATCAGGCCCGGTTGAGGAAGTCGCGCAGCTCGAGGACCAGCTCCTCGGCCGCGGCGTAGCGCTCCTCGGGCCGCTTGCCGAGGAGCCGCAGCACGATCCGCTCCAGATCAGACGGCAGCCCGGGGCGATGGAGGGTGGGGGGCGGGGGGACCTCGGTGAGGTGCTTGCGCAGGATGGCGAAGGGCGTGTCGCCGACGAAGGGCCGGCCGCCGGTGAGGGTCTCGTAGAAGACCACTCCCAGGGAGTAGAGGTCGCTGCGCGCGTCCGCGCTCCCGCCCTCGATGGTCTCGGGCGCCACGTACTCCGGGCTGCCCAGGAAGGAGCCGGTCACGGTCAGCCCCTCGAAGCGCCGGGCGCGCGCGATCCCGAAGTCCATGACCTTGGCCGTGCCGTCGGGCAGCACCATCACGTTCGAAGGCTTCAGGTCCCGGTGGACCACTCCTTTGTTGTGCGCGTAGTCGAGGGCCTCCGCCACCTGCACCACCATCCGAGTGGCCGAGCGCGGCTCCAAGGCGCCCTCACGCTTGAGCCGCGCCTGCAGGGTCTCGCCCGGGAGCAGCTCCATGGTGAAGAACGGCACGCCCTCCACGTCGCCCCGCTCCAGGATGCGGATGATGTTGGGGTGGTTCAGGGTGCGTCCGATCTCCGCCTCGCGCAGGAACCGCTCCAGGAACTCCGGCTCCTGGAGGAAGGCGGTCAAGGGGCGCTTGAGCGCACAGACCTCGCTCCGCCGCTCGGCCTTGTAGACGGAGGCCATGCCCCCGCGGCCGAGGGGCTCGAGCAGGCGGTACTCGCCGAAGCGGTCGACGCCAAAGGCGTCGCGGACGACGCCCGGGCTGGCGAAGCCGGGGGGAGTGCTTCGCGCCGGCGTGGGTACGCTGTCGAAGCCGTGAAGGCGCGCGGGGGTGGCCTCGACGAGGGCCGGTCGGGGACGGCGCAGGGCCCAGACCGTCAGCCCCAGGAGCACGACGGCCAGCGCGCCGAAGAGCACGAGGCGCTGGTCGACCGGATCGCCGGCCGGCGTCAGTCGGCGGCGAAAGTCGGTGAGGCCGCCCGCGCGCAGCTCGACTTCCTCGGCCAGGTCCCGGTGTCCCGCCAGGGCCAGACGGATGCGGTGACGCCCCGGGGGCACGCCGTTCCGCACCAGGCGCCCCCACTCCGGGTCCGTGGCCCCGATGAGCTCGTCGTCGAGGTAGACGCTGGCGCCGGCCGGATTCGAGACGACCTCCAGCGAGCAGGCCCCTTCCGCCGGCGCTTCGCGCCCCGGGTCCCTCGACGACGGGACCGTCTCCGGCGATGAAGCGCGCCGGGGGGGCGGAGCTGCGCGCACCGGCTCCGGCGTGGCGAGCGAGGGCGTCGGCGGTGGGACCGGTGTGGGCGTCGGAGCCGCCTCCGTGGTCGGCGGCGCCCGCTCGGGCGGCGGCGGGGCGGTCGTGGGCGGCGTTCTGGTCGTCGGCGGCGCCGCCAGCCGCGCGGCCGCCTCTTCGACCTGCGCGAGAAGCCGCGCGCGCTCGGCCGCCGGCTCGCCTCCCCAGCTCTCGGAGCGCTTGAGCGAGGAGCGCGCCCCCTCCAGGTTCCGCAACAGAAGATAGGCCTCGGCCAGCCGCAGGTAGGGGTAGTACCGCTGCTCGACGTTGGTGCCGTAGGTGACGACGTTGCGGCCCGGCTGCGGCCGCTGCGCCGCCGCGCGCTCGAGCAGCTCCACCGCTCGCTCGCCCTGGCCCCGCGCCAGGGCGTTGACGCCGTTGCGGTAGGCCTCGTGCCATTCCTCGGCGCGGGCGAGGATGGCCACCAGCGCGAGCAAAACCAACAAGAAGGGTAGGGCTCCGGGCCGCGCCATCGCCGAACACTAGGCTGCCAGCAGCGGCTCCGTCAAACAGGAGAAGCTGCGCAGGAGAAGCTGCGCCTCGCGAAGGACCTGCTCCGCCACGCCGTGCCTTCGGGAGACGAAGCCACCATCCTGGACCGCGCCCTCACCGCCCTGCTCGCCGACCTCGCGCAGCGGAAGTTCGCGGCCGCCGAGAGGCCGCGCCCTCGGAAGGGACCCGAGGACGACGAAAGCGATGCCGGCGATCTTGAGCACGGTCAGGGCCGACTGGACCTTCCCGCCGAGAGCGACCGCGAAGCAGTTCACGATCGACAGGAAGAGGATCGCCCCCACCGCCACGAGCTGCCGGGGCCCGAACTGCCAGGGCAGGGTCCGGCCCAGGAGCGACACCTCGCGCTCGGCCCAGACGGCGTTCAGGGGCAGGAACGCGGCGAGGAAGATGGCGAAGCCCGAGGCCAGGCTGGCGATGGAGGCGCTGCCCGCGACGATGAACCGCTGCCACCCGAACAGGAAGGCCGCTGCCTCCCCGTAAGACTTGCGCAGGTAGAGGTACTCGCCGCCGGCGTTCGGCAGCATGGCGCCCAGCTCGGCGTAGGTGAGCGCCCCCGCCAGGGAGAGCAGCCCGGCCGCGACCCAGGCCAGGAGCACGAGGGTGGGCGTGCCCACCTCTTGAGCCATCACCGCCGTCTTCAGGAACACGCCCGAGCCGATGACCGTGCCCACCACGAGGGCGGTGGTATCGGTGAGGGTCAGGCCGCGAATCAGCTGGCTCTTCTCTTCGTTCATGGGCCGGCGGTACTCTCGCAAGCTTGCGAGAGGGCGGGTGCTATCCTTGCCGTCCATGACGGGCACGTGGGAAGAGCGCTGGCACCCCCTCCGCGAGGAATGGGTGATCGTGGCCGCGCACCGCCAGAACCGGCCGTGGGTCGGAGAGGTGATGGCGCGTCCCGCGAAGACGGTGCCCGCCTACGACGCCTCCTGCACGTTCTGTCCGGGCAACCCCCGGGTGAGCGGGGCGCGCAACCCCGCATACGACCGGGTCTTCGTCTTCGACAACGACCTCCCGTGCGTGGGGCCCGACGCGCCGGGGGAGCCGCCGAGCCCCCCCGGCTTCTACCGCAACCGTCCGGCCCGGGGGATCGCCCGCGTGGTCTGCTACACGCCCCGCCACGATCTCACCCTGGCCGAGCTGGAGCTTCCCGGGATCGAGGCCCTGCTCGCCGCCTGGCAGGAGCAGTACCGGGATCTCGGCGCGCGTCCGGGGATCCACCACGTCCTCGTCTTCGAGAACAAGGGCGAGGTGGTCGGGGTGAGCAACCCGCATCCCCACGGCCAGATCTACGCGACCAACTTCGTCTTCAAGTACGTGGAGACGGAGGCCGCCGCCGCGCGGCGCCACCTCGCGGAGACCGGGCGCGTGCTCTTCCAGGACGTCCTGGCCGCCGAGCGCAGCGACGGCCGGCGCATCCTGGCCGAGAACGGCTCCGCCATCGCCTTCGTCCCCTATTTCGCGCGGTACGCCTACGAGGTGTACGTCGCCCCCCTCGCGACCCACCCCAGCCTGGCCGACCTCTCGGACGAGGAGCGGCGCGGCCTCGCCCAGGTGCTGAAGCGCGTCCTCGTCCAGTACGACAACCTGTGGAAGATGTCATTCCCCTACGTCATGGCCCTCCACCAGGCGCCGACCGACGGGGACGACCACCACGGGTTCCATTTCCACCTCGAGCTGCACCCGCCGCTCCGGAAGCCCGACCTGCTCAAGTACCTCGCGGGGCCCGAGATCGGCGGGGGCAGCTTCCTGTCGGACACCTCGCCCGAGGAGAAGGCGACCGAGCTGCGCGCGCAGCCGGAGCGGCATTACCGGGAACAGGGCCGGTGATCGAGCCGCGGGCCCTCGTCGCCCCGCTCCGACGCATCCACGAGGAGATCCGCGCCGCGGTCGTGCAGGCCTGCGAGGAGGCCGCCGCGGGCGACCTGGCCCGGGTCGCCCACGAGGGCGAGGGGGACACGATCTACGCGGTGGATCGCGTCAGCGAGGAGCGGCTCGCGGCGCTGGTGGAGCGCGAGCTGGGGAGCTTCGGGCCGATCGTGCTGGTGGCGGAGGGGCTCCCGGGCGGCCGGGTCGTGCTGCCGGAGGGCCGCTCCGAGGAGGAGGCCGCGCTGCGCGTCCTCGTGGACCCGATCGACGGGACCCGCGGCCTCATGTACCAGAAGCGGAGCGCGTGGATCCTGACCGGGGTGGCCCCGAACCGCGGCCCCGGCACCCGCCTGCGCGACGTGGTGGCGGCGGTCCAGACCGAGGTGCCGCTCGTGAAGCAGCATCTCGCGGACACCCTGTGGGCCGTCCAGGGCGAGGGGGCGGGGGCCGAGCGGTTCAACCGTCTCACCGGCGAGCGGACGCCCTTGCGTCTCCGCCCGTCGGGGGCGCCCACGATCGCCCATGGCTTCGCCATGGTCGCCCGCTTCTTTCCCGGAGCGCGCGAGGAGCTGGCCGCCATCGACGAGGAGATCGTGGCCGCCGCCCTCGGTCCGGTCCGGCCCGGCAAGGCCCACTGCTTCGAGGACCAGTACATCTCCACCGGCGGCCAGCTCTACGAGCTGATGGCCGGGCACGACCGCTTCGTGGCGGACCTGCGCCCGCTGCTCGAAGGCGTGCTCGCCCGGCGCGGCCAGGCACTCGGGATCTGTTGCCACCCGTACGACCTCGCCACCGAGCTGATCGCCCGCGAGGCGGGGGTGGTCGTGACCGACGCCCGGGGGGCGCCCCTCGACGCGCCCCTCGACGTGGAGGCCGACGTGGCCTGGGCGGGCTACGCGAACGAGGCCATCCGGTCGCAGGTCGAGCCGCTCCTCCAGGCGGCGCTCCGCCGGCGGGGCCTCATGTGACGTTCCGGATCGTTTCGGGGTCCACCCAGGGTCTGCCGGACGCGGGCCGCTTCCTCGAGACCCTGGGGGGCCTGGCCCGAAGCCCCGTCTCCGAAGCCCGCGGGCTCATCGACCCACGGACCGAGGTCGTGGTCGCGCGGGCCCCCGGCCGCCTGGACGTGATGGGCGGGATCGCGGACTACTCGGGCTCCCTGGTCCTGCAGCTGCCGATCCGCGAGGCCACGTTCGCCGCGGTGCAGCGCGACCGGGAGCGTCGGCTCCGCATCGTCAGCCTGCCCGCCGGCCCCGCCGACCGCGCGGCCGCCTTCGAGATGCCGCTCGCCGTGCTCGAAGGGGACGGCGGGGTCGTGTCGTACGAGGAGGCGCGGGCCTTCTTCCAACGCGATCCCGCGACCCGGTGGGCCGCCTACGCGGCGGGCGTGTTCCTCGTGCTCATGCGCGAGCGCGGGTCTCACTTCCCGGAAGGCGCGCGGGTGCTCGTGGCTTCCGACGTCCCGGAGGGCAAGGGGATCAGCTCCTCGGCCGCCCTCGAGGTCGCGGTGATGACCGCGGTGGCCGCCGCCTTCGACATCGTCCTCCAACCGCGTGAGCTCGCAATCCTCTGCCAGAAGGTCGAGAACCTCGTGGTGGGCGCGCCCTGCGGCGTGATGGATCAGATGACGGCCGCCTGCGGGGAGGTGGATCGGCTGCTGGCCCTCCGGTGTCAGCCCGCGGAGCTCCAGGGACACGTCGCGCTGCCCGAGGACCTGACGGTCTTCGGCATCGACTCCGGGATCCGCCACGCCGTCTCGGGGGCCGACTACGTCTCGGTGCGGGTGGGGGCGTTCATGGGCTACCGGATCCTGGCCGAGGCGGCCGGCCTCGCGGTGCGCGTAGGGGCGCGCGGGGCGCCGGTCGCGGTCGACGACCCACGGTGGCACGGCTATTTGGCCAACCTGTCGCCGTCCGAGTTCGAGCGGCTCGTGTCGCACCTGCCGGAACGGATCGTCGGCGGCGCTTATCTGGCCCGCTACGGCGGCACCGCCGACTCCGTGACTTCCGTCGATCCCGCGCGGGAGTACGCGGTGCGCGTGCCCGCCGCCCACCCGGTGTACGAGCACTTCCGGGTGGGAGCCTTCGCGGGCCTGCTCGGGGAGCCGCCGAGCGAGCACCGGCGAGAGCGGCTCGGCGAGCTGATGTACGAGTCCCACGCCAGCTACTCGGCCTGCGGCCTGGGCTCGACGGGCACGGACCGCCTGGTCGACCTGGTCCGCGAAGCGGGCCCCGGGCGCGGCGTCTACGGCGCCAAGATCACGGGCGGGGGCAGCGGGGGGACGGTGGCGGTGCTCGCCCGTCGGAGCCGGGAGGCCGAAGAGACGGTGGCGCGGATCGCCGAGCGATACGCGGCCGAGACCGGCCGCGCGGTCAAGGTGTTCTCGGGATCCTCGCCAGGAGCCGCGTCGTTCGGCGTCCTTCGGCTGGCCATGGACTGACGGTGTCAACCAAAGGAGCGTGATGAACCCGTGCAGAAAGCCGCTGCTCGCTTTGCTCGTCGTACACAAACGACTGAAGACATGTACCTTGTAGGCACTCTTCCGGCCGAACTGGAAAGGAAGACAGAGGTGCGCCATGACGAAGCTCGTTTCCTCGCTGCTCGCGTTGCCCATCGCGATGTTGTGGCCCATGGAGCGCGCCGACCGAAACCCGCGACAGAGGCCCGTCCCGGTGCCGGGCCGGAGCGCGCCCGTCGCGTTCGTCGGCCCGTTCGAAGGCGGCAGGGAGCCCGTCCCGGAGCGGGTGTTCGATCTCGATGAGGTGAACGAGATCGTCCTCGGCGAGGAGAGGCTCATCCCGTCCTTCGACGCCATCGAGAGCCTCGTCGGCATCCGTTCGCCGGCGCCCACCACGAAATGGAAGGCCTCCTTCAACGGCGGGATCGATCCGCAGGTCGCGGTCAGCCACGACACCGTCGCCGTGCTGACCTGGGACACCATCGCCTACTACGACAAGTCTGGCGCCCTCCTCCCGTCGACCCCGGGCTTCCCGAACCCCACGAACACGGAGACCCTCTTCGCGCCCCTCGTCACCTGGCTCGACCAGAACGCGAACCTCAACCCCGCGGTGGCCGGCGACCCCTCGTTTCTCTTCGCGAACGGCCAGGTCGGCGACGCCCGCATCGCGTTCGACCCGCAGCGCGAGCGATTCCTCATCCTCGGCACCGCCAAGAACAACGCGAGCCACCCCCTGGTCTCCGAGGAGCTGGGACGCTCACAGCGCCGGACGAAATTCATCTTCGCGATCTCGAAGACCTCCGACCCGCATGCCGGCTTCTTCACCTACGCGTTCAACGGCACGCCGAACGACGGCGCTTGCGACTCGGATAGCGACTCCGCGCCCTGCCCCGGTTCGGACTTCACCCCGGGTGACGCCGGCGACTACCCGTCCATCGGCATTTCGTCCGCGCACTACGTCTTCACCGTGCACGTCAACCACATCGGCGTCAGCGACGGCTCGAACAAGAACAAGACGGCCTACATCGTCACCGTGAACGCCGGTGCCGCCGCGGCGGGGCAGGCGTCACAGCTCCATGGCCACGGGTTCTGGTTCTTCGACAATCCCAAAGTCTCCCCGCAAGAGAACGATGCGCGCGCAAAGGGCATCATCATGCCCGCCATCCAGCGCTCTCCGCTGCCGGGCGGTGACGGCAACCTGCTCCTCCAGGTGGTCGGCGGCAAGCGGATGACCGCTTACGTGGTTGGTCCCACCGATCCCCCGACCCTGTCGGGCACCGCGTTCGACCTGCCCGCCGTCATGGGCGGGCCCATCAAGGCGCCGCAGCCGCCGCCGGGTGATCTTCTCAATTTCGATCAGGTCGGCGCGCAGGTCGTCACCGCCTACTGGCGCGGCGGCATCCTCTACGGGGCGTTCAGCGACTGCGTGAAGTTCGCCGACATGGCAATCGGCACCTGCGCGGACGCCATTCACCTCGTGAAATTCGACGCGCACGCGAACGCGATCGGGCTCGCCGGCGGCCGCATCTTCGGCGAGCGCAACCCGCTCGACGAGCCCGCGGGCACCATAAACCAGTACGCCTTCCCTGGCGTCGCCGTGAACAAGAACGACGATCTCGCGGTGACGTACAACCGCAGTGGCCCGTCGCTGCCCCCCGAGGTGCGCTACTCGGTCTGGTACGACGGCGAGCCGGAGCCGCGCCCCAGCGCCGTGCTGCAAGAGGGAACCGGCGATCAGCCGGACGCCTACCGCGACGACACCGCCGGGGTCGCCGTGGATCCGTTCGACGACACGGCGATCTGGATGGCGCACTCGTACGCGACGGGCGGCAGCGGCGGCTCGACGGCGATCGCGGTCGGCAAGGTGTTCGGCAAGCGGCACTTCGACCTTGCGGTCGAGAACGTCGCGTTCCTCCCCGAGGTCGTCCCTGCCGGGGGACAGGCCAGCGCCCGCTTCCTGGTCCCGAATCGCGGTGACGGCGACGCGCCTCGCTCACTCGCCGAGTTGACGCTGGTCGACGAGCGAGGACGACGCCATCGTGTCGCGACGGCCGACGTGGAGGAGATCGCGTCGGGCGACGCGCGAGACGTCGAGACGGGTTTCACCGTCCCGGATCGCCCGGGCCGCTATGAAGTGTGCGTCGACGTGCGGACCAGCGGCCGCGAGAAGCAGTACAGCCGCGACAACGACATGAGCTGCGCCCCGGGAATGCTCGAGGTGCGGGCGCCGACCACCGCTTTGAAATGAACGACCCGGGCCCCCTGTCACGAGCCGCCCGGAACCGAGGCCCCCGGGCCTATTGACCTCCACCCGGGCCCGAGCGTAACGTGCGCGCACGCAAAGGAGGCGAGGGGACATGAACAGGCGGCGGTTTCTCGGGGGCTCGCTGGTCACGTCGTGGACGCTGGGCGCGGGGGTGCGCGGCGCGGAGGCCGCGGAGCAGGGCGGCTCGGGGACGACGAGCCCAGAGTACTACGAGCTACGGACCTATCGGCTGCGCTTCGGGCCGCAAAGGAAAGCCATGGACGACTTCCTGCGCGACGCGGCGCTGCCCGCCTGGAACCGGCTCGGGATCGCGCCCGTCGGCGTCTTCGAGACCAACATCGGCCCTGAGGCCCCGACCCTCCACGTGCTCCTAACGCACAAGAGCCTCGAGTCGTTCGCTACTGCGGGCGAGCACCTCGAAGCCGACGCCGTGTTCCAGAAGGCCGCCTCCTCGTTCCTCCAGCGGGCGGGCGCCGAGGCCGCGTACGTGCGCTACGAGAGCGCGCTGCTCCGGGCCTTCGAGAACGTCCCCCGTCTCGAAGTCCCCGCTTCGAAGGGGACCGACAAGCCCCGCATGTTCGAGTTGCGCATCTACGAGAGCCCCGGCGAGGCGGCCCACGCGAAGAAGATGGCCATGTTCACCAAGCTCGGAGAGCTGGCCATCTTCCGGCGGGCCGGCCTCACCCCGGTCTTCTTCGGGCAGACCCTCGTGGGGAGCCGCCTTCCCAACTTCGTGTACATGCTGACCTTCGAGGACATGGCGGCCCGGGAGAAGGCCTGGGCGGCCTTCCGGGTGGATCCCGAGTGGACGAAACTCTCGACCACCGCCGGCTACACGAACGAAGAGATCATGTCGAACATTGGGAACCTGCTTCTGCGGCCGGCGGGGTATTCGCAGGTCTAGAATGAGGCTCGATTTCCCCCCCCCTGCGTGGGGAGGGACAGTGGGGGGTCGATGAAGGGCGGCGCCGGACGTGCACCAGCGTTCCCTCCCCCCTGTGTGGGGGAGGATAGGAGGGGGGGTCGATGAACGATAGGGTGGGGGGTCGATGATGGACAGCATCCGGCTCATGCCGATCGACTACGTCATCCTGACCGTCTATTTCGCGTTCGTGCTCGGCATCGGCTGGGTCTTGAAGCGCCAGACGAAGACGAGCGAGGACTTCTTCCTGTCCGGGCGCTCGATCCCCGCCTGGGTGGCCGGCCTCGCGTTCCTCTCCGCGAACCTGGGGGCCCAGGAGGTGATCGGCATGGCCGCCTCCGGGGCCAAGTACGGGATCGCCACCAGCCATTTCTACTGGGTGGGGGCGATCCCGGCCATGGTCTTCGTGGGCGTGTTCATGATGCCGTTCTACTACGGCTCCCGCGCCCGCTCGGTCCCCGAGTACCTGAAGCTTCGCTACGACGAGAAGACCCGGGGCTTCAACGCGATCTCTTTCGCGGTCATGACCGTCTTCTCCTCCGGGATCTCGATGTACGCCCTGGCCAAGCTCTTCAACATCCTGCTCGGCTGGGACTTCAACTTCTCGATCTGGGTCTCGGGCCTCATCGTCCTCCTCTACATCTACCTGGGCGGCTTGACCTCGGCCATCTACAACGAGGTGCTCCAGTTCTTCCTGATCGTGCTCGGCTTCATCCCGCTCGTCTACCTGGGCCTCCGGGATGCCGGAGGCTGGTCGGGCCTCACCGAGCGCCTGAACGTGGTGGCCACCGCGAAAGGCTACGCCTCCGGGGCGTGGACCGACTCCTGGGCGCACATGGGGAGCCCCACCACCAACCCCATGGGGGTCGAGTGGTTCGGGATGGTGATGGGGCTCGGCTTCGTCCTGTCCTTCGGCTACTGGTGCACGGACTTCCTGGTCGTGCAGCGGGCCATGGCCGCCCATTCCATGGCGGCGGCCCGGCGCACGCCGCTCATCGCCGCCGTTCCGAAGATGCTCTTCCCCTTCCTGGTCATCCTCCCCGGCATGATCGCGATCGCCCTCACCTACCACGCCGGGGGGAGCGGGTTCGCGCTCCCCAAGAAACCGGACGGGACCTTCGATTTCGACATGGCGGTCCCGATGATGCTCGGCCACTACTTCCCGCCGGGCCTCCTGGGCCTCGGCCTCACCGCCCTCATGGCCTCGTTCATGTCGGGGATGGCGGGAAACGTGACCGCCTTCAACACGGTCTGGACCTACGACATCTACCAGAGCTATATCAGGAAAGATGCCTCGGACGCGCACTACCTCTGGATGGGGCGCATGTCCACGGTCTTCGGGATCGCGCTCAGCGTGGGCACCGCGTACCTGGCCACGCGCTTCAACAACATCATGGACTTCCTGCAGCTCGTCTTCGCCTTCGTGAACGCGCCGCTCTTCGCGACCTTCCTGCTGGGGATGTTCTGGAAGCGGGCCACCGGCCACGGTGCGTTCTTCGGCCTGCTGCTGGGGACCCTGGCCGCGGCCTTCCACCACGGCCTCACCCTGCCCTCAGGGGCGGTGGCGGGGATCAAGGGCGGCTGGCTGGCCGCCCCGCCCGTGCACCTCTACCCGAGCGAGATGGCCCAGAACTTCTGGACCGCCATCTACGCCTGGACGGTCTGCTTCCTGGCCACCATCGCCATCTCGCTCCTGACCCGGCAGAAGAAGAGCGACGCGGAGCTGAAGGGCCTGGTGTACGCCCTCACCCCGCGCGAGCGCGAGGAGCACCTGCCCTGGTGGAAGACCGCGGCGGGCCTGGGCACCTTCGTGCTGGCGGTAGCCGTCCTCCTCAACGTCATCTTCTGGTAGGGGTGGAGGCAAGGCATGGGACTCGACATCCGCACCCCCATCGGCTTCCTGTTCGCGATCCTCGGCGCCCTGCTCGTGGCCTACGGCCTCCTCTCCGACCCACAGGTCTACCAGCGCTCGCTCGGCATCAACGTCAACGCCGGATGGGGAACGGTGCTGCTCGGGTTCGGGGGCGTGATGCTCTGGCTGGGACGGAGGCCGGGTGCCCCTCCGTGAGCGCCCGCGCCGGCTCCTGCGCGGGGCCGCCCTCGCCCTGAACGCCGCCCTGTTCCTGGTCGGGGTGTACTTCGAGCTGCGCCCGCGCTACCGGACCGACGTGTGGGCGGCGGGCGCGCTCTGCGCGATCGCCCTCGCCAACTCCGCGGCCCTCACGGCGGGGACGGACGGGCAGGGGGCCCGGCACCTGCGCCGCCGGCTCCGGCGGATCGCCCTCCTGGCCAGCCTGCTCCTGGCCGCGGCCTGCCTGCTCCTGGCCGTCCTCGAGGCCACCCGGGGGAGCGCCTTCGCCGCCCTGGCCAGCCTGGTGCTGCTCCTTCCCCCCGCGCTCTCGGCCGCGGCCATTCTCGACGATCGGGGCGGGCGATAATCGTCTCGTGGGCCTGACGGACAAGCTGGAGAGCCTGCCGAACCGGCCGGGCGTCTACCTCTTCAAGGACGCGCAGGGGCAGATCCTCTACGTGGGCAAGGCCCGCGTCCTGCGCGACCGCGTGCGGTCGTATTTTCAGGCCGCGCGCCCGGCCGACCCCTGGCGGGACTCCATGCGGGCGGAGATCGCGGACCTCGACCTCGTCATCACCGACACCGAGATGGAGGCTCTCGCCCTCGAGAACAACCTGATCAAGCGCCACCAGCCGCGCTTCAACGTCCTGCTGCGGGACGACAAGAACCACCCCTACCTCAAGCTGACCCTGGCCGAGGAGTACCCGCGCCTCTACGTGGTGCGGCGGCCGGGGGAGGACGGCAACGTCTACGGCGGGCCGTACATCCCGGCCAGCCTGGGCCGCAAGACCTCGGGCCTCGTGCGCAAGCTCTTCGGCGTACGCTCCTGCCGCGAGGTCCTGAACGGGAAGCGGCCCCGCCCCTGCCTGCAGTACCAGATCAAGCGCTGCCTGGCCCCCTGCGTGGCCGAGGTCTGCTCCCTCGAGCGATACCGCCAGTCGTGCGAGGACGCGCGGCTCTTTCTGGAGGGGCGGACCGAGGAGGTGGTGCGGCGGCTCAAGGCCGGGATGGAGCAGGCCGCGGGGGAGGACCGGTTCGAGGAGGCGGCCAGCCTGCGCGACCAGGTCCGGGCCCTTGAGCGGCTGGACACCCCGCAGAAGATCACCACCACCGACCTCGAGGAGCGCGACCTGTTCGGAGCCTTTGGGGAGGGGGACCGGGCGGCCGTGCAGGTCTTCTCGGTGCGCGACGGCAAGGTCGTCGCGCGGGAGGGCTTCCTGCTCGACCGCCTCACCGAGCCGGAGACCGTGCTCGCCTCGACGGTGCAGCAGTACTACGCGTCCGGCCGCTACGTCCCCCACGAGGTGCTGGTGCCCTCCGAGATCCCCGACCACGAACTGCTCGAGGCCTGGCTCTCTAAGCGGCGCGGCGCCCCCGTGAGGATCCGCGTTCCCCAGCGGGGAGAGAAGTTCCGGCTGCTCGACCTCGTGGTGCGGAACGCCCGCCTCGCGTTCGATCTCGAGTGGAAGCACCCGCGGAAGCAGTCCCAGGAGATCCTGCGCGCGCTGCGGGACCTCCTGGACCTCGAGATCGAGCCCCGCCGGATCGAGTGCTTCGACATCTCCAACATCCAGGGCTCGGACATCGTGGCCTCCATGGTCGCGTTCGAAGACGGGCTGCCCAGGAAGTCCGAGTACCGGAAGTTCCGGGTGAAGACCGTGTCCGGGGCCCCCGACGACTTCGCCTCCATGCGCGAGGTGGTGGGCCGGCGCTACAAGCGGCTGCTGGAGGAGGGGAAGGACCTGCCCGACCTGGTTCTCATCGACGGCGGCAAGGGCCAGCTGGGGGCGGCGGTCTCCGCCCTCGAGGAGCTGGGGATCGGTGACCAGCCGGTGGCCAGCCTGGCCAAGCGGGAGGAGGTGATCTTCCTGCGGGGGCGCGAGGAGCCGATCGCCCTGCCGCGCTCGTCCCCCGTGCTCCAGCTCGTCCAGCGCGTGCGGGACGAAGCCCACCGCTTCGCGGTGGGCTTCCATCGCAAGGCCCGGACCATGCGCACGATCCGGTCCGAGCTGGACGACATCCCCGGCGTCGGCCCCGCGAAGCGCCGGCTGCTCCTGTCGCGCTTCGGGTCTCTACGCGGCGTGCGGGGAGCCAGCGCGGCCGAGCTGGCGGCGGCGGTGGGGAAGGCGACCGCGGCCCGGATCCGCGCTCACTTCGAGGGCCCCACTGCAACCAAGGGGTCCGGGGGCCCAGGGGCCTGAACCTCGGCGGCCGTGCTATGATCCCGGGTTCGCGCGGAGGACGATTGCCCGAGCTGACACCCGATCGCATCGCCCGTGGACTCACCTATTACGTCGTGCTCCTCTTCAGCCTGTCCTTCCACGAGTCGGCCCACGCGTGGATGGCCTCGCGCATGGGAGACGACACCGCGCGCGGCCTGGGGCGCGTGACCCTGAACCCGGCCCCGCATTTCGATTTTCTTGGCACGTTCGTCATCCCCATGCTCCAGATCTTCGGCCCCGGGGGGATCCCCCTCATGGGCTGGGCCAAGCCCACGCCCGTCCAGGCGCGCAACTTCCGCCCCGGAATGCTGGCCCGCGGCCAGGTGCTGGTGGCGGGGGCCGGTCCGGCCTCCAACCTCGTCCTCGCTTTGCTCTTCACGGTCGCGCTCTTCGTGGCCGTGCGCCTCGGCATCGCCCCCGTGGCCGCGCCCAATCCCGTCTTCGAGCTGATCAAGACCGGGGTGCTCATCAACGTGGCCCTGGCCGTCTTCAACATGGTGCCGCTCCCCCCCCTCGACGGCTCCTGGGTGGTTTCCTGGGGGCTGCCCCGGACGGTCGCCCGGCGCTACGACCGGGTCATGGAGCCCTACGGGCAGTACATCCTGCTGGCCCTCTTCGTGACCGGCATCCTTTCCTGGATCGTCTCCCCGGTCATCGTCGCCATCCTGCATTTCCTCTACCGCCTCGCGCTTTAGGATCAGGATGCCCCGAATCCTCTCCGGCATGCGTCCCACGGGGCCGCTCCACCTGGGCAACTACATGGGGGCCCTGGAGAACTGGGTCCGGCTGCAGGACACCTACACCTGCTTCTTCGCGATCGTGGACTGGCACTCGCTCACCACGGATTACGCGGACCCGACGTCCATCCGCGAGAACATCCTCGAGGTGGCCTGCGACTGGCTGGCCGCCGGCCTCGACCCCGCCCGGTCCACCCTCTTCATCCAGAGCCAGGTGAAGGAGCACGCCGAGCTGCACCTCCTGCTCTCCATGGTCACGCCGGTGCCTTGGCTGGAACGCGTACCGAGCTACAAGGAGCAGCAGCAGCAGCTCAGCGAGAAAGACCTCTCGACCTACGGCTTCCTGGGCTACCCGCTGCTGCAGACGGCCGACATCATCATCTACAAGGCGGACGCGGTGCCGGTGGGGGAGGACCAGGCGGCCCACGTGGAGCTGACCCGCGAGGTGGTCCGTCGCTTCAACCATCTCTACGGGCCCGTCTTCCCCGAGCCGCAGACCCTCCACACCGAGGCCAAGCGCATCCCAGGGACCGACGGGCGCAAGATGTCGAAGTCGTACGGGAACGCGGTGTACCTGAAGGACGACCCGGAGACGGTGCGCCAGAAGATCCGGCCCATGGTGACCGACCCCGCACGCAAGCGCCGGACCGACCCCGGCGACCCTGAGGTCTGTCCGGTCTTCGACCTGCACCGGGCCTTCTCGCCGCCCGAGACCCGGGAGTGGGCGGCGGCGGGCTGCCGGAGCGCCGCGATCGGCTGCCTGGACTGCAAGGGACGGCTCATCGACCACCTGCTCGAGAAGCTGGCCGCGATCCACGCCCGGCGCCCCGAGTTCGCCTCCCGCCCCGACACGGTCTGGGACGTCCTGCTCGAGGGCTCGAAGAAGGCCCGCGCGGTCGCCCAGGCCACGATGGACGAGGTGCGGGGGGCCATGAAGATCCGCTACTCGCGATCGTGACGGCGGAAGAGACGCCGAAGGACGCGCCCGGGCGTGCCGCCCTCCCCGAGGGAGTGGAGTCCATCCTCCCCGAGGACGTCCCGAGGATCCACCTCCCGCTCTTCGAGGGGCCGCTCGACCTGCTCCTCTACCTGATCCGGCGGGAGAAGATCGACATCCACGACCTCCCCATCGCCCCCATCACCCGCCAGTACATGGAGTACCTGGAGCTCATGAAGGAGCTGAACCTCGACGTGGCGGGCGACTTCATGGTGATGGCGGCCACCCTCATCCACATCAAGTCGAAGATGCTGGTGCCGGTGGACCCCACGGAGGCGGAGGGCGAGGAAGAGGGCGAGGACCCGCGGGCCGAGCTGGTGCGGCGCCTGCTCGAGTTCCAGCGTTACAAGGAAGCGGCGGGGATCCTGCACCAGCAGGCCCAGATCCGGGCCGCCACCTGGACCCGGCCCGACACCGTGCTCCCACAGCTCGACGACCTCGGAGAGCAGATGCTGGAGGCCGGCCTCTTCGACCTCATCGCCGCCTTCAAGGAGCTGCTGGAGCGGCGCAAGACCCTGCTCGCCCACGAGGTGGACCGGGAGGCAGAGAGCGTCGAGTCGCGCATGGAGGAGCTGCTCGCCCTGATCCGGGAGGGCGAGTCGCTCGAGTTCCTGGAGCTGTTCCAGTCCCTCGCCACCAAGGGGGGGATGATCGTGACCTTCCTCGCTCTCCTGGAGCTGATCCGCCTCAAGCAGGTGAAGGTCTACCAGCGCGGGATGTTCGGGGCCATCCGGGTCTTCCGGCCGGTGGGGCCGCAGGAAGGGGTGGGGGGTCGATGAAATGCGGAGCAAGACGGGCAGTAGCGTTTCCCTCCCCCTACGTGGGGAGGGATAGGGTGGGGGGTCGATGACAGAGGAGCCGGACGATACGAAGACCGACCCCAGCGACGGATCCCCCGTGCTGCCCGCGCAGGAGATCCGCGCGATCCTGGAGGCCCTCATCTTCGCCTCTCCTCAGCCGATCACCCCCCGGGAGATCGGGGAAGTGCTCGGGGGCGTCTCCCGGAGCGCGTGGCAGGAGGCGCTCGAGGAGCTGAAGGCCGACTACGCCCGCGACGTTCGTGGCCTGCAGCTCGTCGAGGTGGCGGGGGGCTGGCAGATCACGACCCGGCCCGAATACAACGACTGGGTCCGGGAGCTGCTCGACCCCAAGACCCCCTCTCGCCTTTCGATCCAGGCCCTGGAGACGCTGGCGGTGGTGGCCTACAAGCAACCGGTCACCCTGCCCGAGATCATCGACCTCCGGGGGATCAAGTCCGGGGGCGTGATCAAGACCCTGCTGGAGAAGCGGCTCATCCGCATCCTGGGCCGCAAGGAGGTGGTGGGCCGGCCCATCCTTTACGGCACCACCAAGCAATTCCTCCTCCACTTCGGGCTCAAGGACCTGTCCGAGCTGCCCAAGATCGAGGAGTTCGCCGAGGTGCTGGGCGAGGAGGTGGACGTGGCCGGCCTCAAGCGCGCGATCGAGGCGCCCACTCCGGCGGAGGTCCCGCTCACCGAAGAAGACTCCGGCAGCTCGGAGGGATAGGGGGGGGGTCGATGAAGGGCGGAGCCGGACGTGCATCAGCGCTTCCCTCCCCCCTACGTGGGGGAGGATAGGAGGGGGGGTCGATGAAGGATCGGGATCCGGTGGGGGGTCGATGACCGAAGAGCGCCTCCAGAAGATCCTGGCGCGGGCCGGCGTGGCCTCCCGCCGCGGGGCCGAGCAGGTCATGGCCGAGGGTCGGATCACCGTCAACGGAGTCACCGTCCGCGAGATGGGCAGCAAGGCCGACATCGCCCGCGACGACGTGCGGGTGGACGGGGTGCGGATCAAGGCGCCCGAGCGGCCCGTCTACCTGGTCCTGAACAAGCCGAAGGGGACGGTCACCACCCGCCACGACCCGCAGGGACGGGCCACGGTGATGGACCTCGTGCCCGCGGTGGCCGGGCTCTTCCCGGTGGGGCGCCTGGACGTGACGACCGAGGGGCTGCTCCTCCTCACGAACGACGGGGCTTTCGCCGAGCGGGTCTCGCATCCGCGCTACGAGGTGCCGCGGATCTACGAAGCCAAGATCCGCGGGCTGCCCGACGAGAAGACCCTCGCGCGCCTGCACCGCGGGGTGCGGGTGGAAGGCGACCTCCTGTCGGCCGACCGCGTGCGCGTGCTCGAGGCGGGGAACAACGCGTGGCTGGAGATCACGCTGCACGAGGGGAAGCGCCACGAAGTGAGGCGGCTGCTGGAGGCGGTGGGGCACCCGGTGTCGAAGCTGCGCAGGGTGGCCTTTGGGCCCGTCACCACCCGGGGCCTCGACCCCGGCCAGTTCCGCCAGCTCACGCCGGACGAGGTGAGAGCTCTCGTCGATCCGCGCCGATCCGGGAGGGCTCCGCGGCCGGCCGCGCGGCCCGCCCGCCGGCGCCCGCGCCCCGCCGGGCCCGGTCCCCGCCCCGGGGCGCGCCATGACCGGCGCCGCCGTTGAGACCGCGCGGCCTCGTCGTCGCGATCGACGGCCCCTCCGGGGCCGGGAAGTCCACCGCGGGCCGCGCCCTGGCCGAGCGGCTGGGGTACACCTACATCGACACCGGGGCCATGTATCGCGCCCTCGGCCTGAAGGCGCTGCACGCCGGGGCCTCGCTCGACTCGGACGCCGAGCTGAGCGCGCTTTCCCGGACGACCCGGATCGAGCTGGTCGAGGGGGGCCGGCAGGTGCTGCTGGACGGGGCCGACGTCACGGCCGAGATTCGATCCCCCGAGGTGAGCGCGGCCGCCTCGCGGGTCTCGACCCACGGCGGGGTCCGGCGCGACATGGTCGAGCGCCAGCGCGCCCTGGGCGGGGACGGGGGGGTCGTCCTGGACGGCCGCGACATCGGGACCGCGGTGTTCCCGGACGCGGAGGTGAAGTTCTACCTGGATGCCGACCCGTCGCAGCGCGCGCGGCGCCGGCACGCGGAGCTGCAGCGAGCGGGCGCCGCCGTCTCCCTGGAAGCCGTCGAGCGCGAGGTGCGCGCCCGCGACCACAACGATACCCACCGGGCGGAGTCGCCGCTGGTGCGGGCCCCGGACGCCGTCGACCTCGACACGACCGGGCTCTCCACGAAGGCCGTGATCGAGCGCATGCTGGCCATCGTGCGCGCTCGCGCGGCCAACCCCCCGGACCTGGCCCGCCTCCTCGCCGGCCCCGCGGGCCGGGAGCGCTACCGCGAGCTCCTGCGGGCCCCCGCCCTCAGCCTCGGGCTCTACCGCCTTCCCGCGGGCAGCCTCGACGAGCAGCAGCCTCATGGAGAGGACGAGGTCTACTACACGCTCTCCGGACGGGGCCGGCTCCGGGTGGGGGAGGCGGACCACGCGGTCGAGCCGGGGACGCTGCATTTCGTGGCCGCCCGGGCCGAGCACCGCTTCCACTCGATCACGGAAGACCTCGCCCTGCTCGTCTTCTTCGCCCCTGCGGAAGGGACGGCCCACGGGACGGGGGGATAGGCCCTCACCGGAATATACTGGCGGCCGTTCGCGTAATGCCTTCGATGGCGGCCACGCCTGGGACGACCGACCTGTTCCCGTCGCGGGCGCCGACCGGGGCTCCGACCGCGCGGCCCGACGCCATCGGCCCTCGCGGGCGGCCGGCTCACCTCGACCCACGGCTCTATCAGATCGGGGCGCTGGCCGGCCTCCTCGCCTACGGCCTCTTGCGGCTGGAGTTGGAGGTTCGGCCGGGCCGCGCCGCGCTCATCCTGGCGACGGTCCTGGCGGCGCAGTACGGGGCGACCCGCCTCTGGCGGCTGCCCGCGTTCGATCCCCGGAGCGCGCTCATCTCCGGGCTGTCGCTCTGCCTTCTGCTCCGGACCCATTCGCCCTTCGTTGCGGGAGCGGCCGGGCTGCTGGCCGTGGGCAGCAAGTTCGTCCTGCGCGTCCGCAGCAAGCACGTGTTCAACCCCACGAACTTCGCCATCGTGGCCCTGCTCCTCACCGGGCAGGTCTGGGTGTCGCCGGGGCAATGGGGGAGCGCCGCCTCCTTCGGCTTCCTGCTCGCCTGCCTGGGCGGCCTGGTGGTGAACCGCGCCGCCCGGGGCGACGTAACCCTGGCCTTCCTCGTGACCTACGCGGGGCTTCTGGTCGGACGCTCGCGGTGGCTCGGGGAGCCGATGGCCATCCCGCTGCACCGGCTGCAGAACGGGGCCCTGCTGATCTTCGCCTTCTTCATGATCTCGGATCCACGCACGACTCCGGACTCCCGGGCGGGGCGGATCCTCTTCGCCACCCTCGTCGCGGTGGGCGGCGCGTACGTCCAGTTCGGTCTCTTCCGCACCAACGGGCTCCTCTGGTCACTGGCCGCGTTCTCCCCGCTCGTCCCGGTCCTCGACCGGGTCCTTCGGGGGTCGCGCTACCACTGGACGGCGGGGCCCCCGGGGAGGTCGGTATGAAGCGGCTCGTCGTACTCGCGGCGGTTCTCCTCGCTCTGTTCCCCCAACGGCTCTTCGCCTTCTGCGGCTTCTACGTCGCGAAAGCGGACACGAGGCTGTTCAATCAGGCCTCGCAGGTGGCGTTGGTCCGGTACGGCGATCGGACCGTCCTCACGATGGCGAACGACTTCCAGGGCGATCCGAAGGAGTTCGCCCTGGTCGTGCCCGTGCCCACGTTCATCGAGCGGCGCCAGATCGAGGTGGTCGACAAGGCGCTGCTCGATCACCTGGACGCCTACACCGCCCCACGGTTGGTGGAGTATTTCGACGAAGACCCATGCCGCCCCCGCTACCTGGAGGAGTCCGTGGCGGTCCGTGCCATGCCCGCGGTCGCGGATGGGCTCAAGCGCAGGGACCTGGGAGTGACGGTGGAGGCCACGTACACGGTGGGCGAGTACGACATCCTGATCCTGTCCGCGAAGGAGAGCACGGGCCTGGAGACCTGGCTTCTCGAGAACGGATACAAGATCCCGGCCGGCGCCTCTTCGGTCCTGGGCGGCTACCTCAAGCAGCAGATGCGGTTCTTCGTGGCCAAGGTGAACCTCAAGGAGCAGGCCAAGCTCGGGTTCACGTTCCTGCGGCCGCTCCAGGTCTCGTACGAATCGCCGAAGTTCACGCTGCCAATACGCCTGGGGACGGTCAACGGGAAAGGCCCCCAGGACCTCTTCGTGTTCGCCCTGAGCCCCAAGGGCCGGGTGGAGACGACCAACTACCGCACCGTGAAGCTGCCCACGGGAATCGACGTGCCGCTCTTCGTGAAGGCCGAATTCAAGACCTTCTACAAGGCGATGTTCGCCGAGCAGGTACGCAAGGAAGACATGCGCGTGGTGTTCCTCGAGTACGCGTGGGACATGGCCTCCTGCGACCCCTGCGCAGCGGATCCGCTCTCGGCGGAGGAGCTGAAGAAGCTGGGCGCGCCACAACAATTTGCCCCCAGGACCTTCGTCTCACGGCTCCACTTGCGCTACGACGCCCAGCATTTCCCGGAGGACCTGGTCTTTCAGGAAACCGCCGACCACGAGAGCTTCCAGGGACGCTACGTCCTGCGCCACTCCTGGACGGGCAAGGCGCAGTGCGCGGCCGCGGACGCCTATCGCCGCGACCTGGCGGCACGCCAGGAGCAGGAGGCGCAGAACCTGGCCCGGCTCACCGGATGGCCGATCGACGAGGTTCGGAGGAAGGCAGGGGGGGCGACCCAGATCGGCTCGCAAGGCACGAACCCTCCCTCGGCTCCCTGGTACCGGAGGTTGTGGGCCGCCCTGCGTGATTGACGTCTCCTACAGCCTAAGGCGGACGAACTCGTCGAAGGTCGTGACCCCTTCGCGGACCAGATGCAGGCAGCGGTCGCGGATGGTGGTCATGCCGGCGGCGGCGGCCATCACCTCCAGCTCGGAGGCGGACAGCCCGTTTGCCACCGCCCCTCGCACCTCCGGCGTGCCCGGCAGGACCTCGAAGACGGCGCGCCGCCCGCGGTAGCCGACGTTGTTGCAGGCCGGGCAGCCCTGGCCGCGGTAGAAGCTGAGCGTCCCCGCTTCCCGGGGGGCGACGCCGTGGGCCGAGAGGGTCTGGGCCGCCGGCGGCTCGGCGTCTGTCCGGCAGCTCCGGCAGATCGCGCGGACCAGGCGCTGCCCGGTCACCGCAGCCAGCGATCCCGCCAATTGCTGCCGGGGCACGCCCCGCTCCTGGAACGCGACCAGGCCCTGGGCCGCGCTCTGGGCGGTCTCCGTGGCCACCACCAGCCGGCTGGAGGCGATCCGGGTCGCCGCCACCGCGGTGCCCTGGTCGGGGACCGCGGAGAGCATGAGCACGTCCGGGCGCACCGCCATCACCGAGTGCAGCGTCTCCTCCATCCGCGGCCCCCCGGGCCCCGCCTCCACCTCGACCTGCCGCGACCCGTCCAGGAGCCAGTGGATCGGCGACTCGAGGGAGAGCACGTCCCGGTGGGACTGGACCAGGTAGCTCATGATCGAGTAGGCGGTGGTGATGGAGCCGGAAAAGGCCGGCGAGGTCACGAGCACGAGGCCGAAGGCCGACTGCAGCTCCTCGATCAGGCGCACGCGGTCGTCCATCTCCAGGCCCAGGGTCGCGAAGTCCTTGATGAACGACCCGCGGTGGATAAGCTTCAGGCTGGCGCTCACCCCGTGCGGCGCGGGGAGGGTCTGGGCCACGATGTCGTACTCCTCGTTGCCGAGGCGGCTCGTGGTGCGGGTAGTCTGCGGCCGGCCGCGATCGGGATCGAGGTGGAAGGTGTCGAAGAGCCGGGCCGTGAGGGCGTCCTGGAGGTGCTTGGGGGCCGAGTCCACGCGGAAGGAGAAGCCGTCGATCCGATAGCGGACCGAGATCTGGTCCTCCCGGGGCTCGATGCTGATGTCGGAGGCGCCCTTGCGGGCCGCGAGGTTCAGGAGGTAGTCGATGATCGCCTCCGGGCTCGCCTGCTCCCAGTAGGGGCGGGCGGCGCCGGGCGCGGCCCCCGTGTCGGTGAGGGGGTTCACCCCCTGGCTCGCGAGGGCCGCCCGGATGTCCTCGGGCGCGACCAGCCCTCGCTTGACCAGGATCTCCCCGAGCTTCCTGCCGCTCTCCTTCTGTGCGATCAGCACCTCGAGGAGCTGGGGGGTGGTGAGCTTCTTCATCCGGATCAGGATGTCGCCCAGACGGTCCTTGCTCCGGGCCAGGGTCTCGAGCTCCTCGACGAGGTGGGACGGAGCGTGGGTCCAGAAGTCCTGCTTGTACCGGGGGCTCGCTTCGCAGAAGCAGCGGAAGCAGAAGGGGCAGACCTTGGAGGGGTTCTTGGCGTCGTCCGAGCACCAGACGGCGCGGAGGGCGTCGAACTCGCCCAGGCAGTTCCAGCAGGTGACGGGGTAGGAGTCCTCCGGGACGCCGGAACTGCCGATCTCCGACATCAGGAGCCTCTCCAGCAGGCTAGCCCATTACCAACGCCGCATCAAGCTGTGGTAGCGTGAGGCCCCGTCGCGATGGCAGAGCTTCGCCGGACGCCCCTGAACGCCGTTCACCGGGAGAGCGGGGCCAAGATGGTCGCCTTCGGCGGCTGGGAGATGCCGGTCGAGTACACGGGCCTCATCGCGGAGCACCTCGCCGTACGCAAGGCCGCCGGCCTCTTCGACGTCTCCCACATGGGCGAGTTCGAGGTCTCGGGCCCGGGAGCCCTGGCCTTCCTGCAGAAGGTCACCGCGAACAACGTGGCGAAGCTCCGGGACGGACAGGCCCAGTACTCCGCCCTCCCCCTGGCGAACGGCGCGCCCGTGGACGACGTGATCGTCTACCGGTGCGCGCCCGACCGCTTCCTGCTCGTGGTCAACGCGGCGAACCTGGAGAAGGACTGGGGCTGGCTGCGGTCGCAGGGGCCGGTGGGCTGCGAGCTTCGGGACCGCAGCGACGACTACGCGCTCCTCGCCCTGCAGGGGCCGAGCGCACAGGCCATCCTGCAGCCCCTCACCGCGATCGACCTCGCGCAGGTGGCCCACTACCATTTCGCGGAGGGGACGGTGGGCGGCCATCCGGTGACGGTGGCCCGCACGGGCTACACGGGGGAGGACGGGTTCGAGATCTTCGTCGCTCCCGACCGGGCCGACGGCCTCTGGCGCCGGCTGATCGAGGCCGGCCGTGATCGGGGCCTCGTGCCCGCGGGTCTCGGCGCGCGGGACACCCTGCGCCTGGAGGCGAAGATGTGCCTCTACGGGAACGACCTCGACGACACGACCACTCTCGTGGAGGCGGGGCTGGGCTTTATCGTGTCCCTCGACCCGGAGAAGGGCGATTTTGTGGGCCGGCCCGTCCTCGAAGAGCAGAAGAAGAGCGGCCCCCCGCGCAAGCTGGTGGGGTTCGAGGTCACCGGCCGCGGGATCGCGCGCCACGGCTACCCGGTCTACCTGGGCGAGGCCGCGGTGGGGGCCGTGACCTCGGGCAGCTACGCCCCCTTCCTGCAGAAGAACATCGGCCTCGTCTATCTCCCCTCGGGGAAGGCGGCCCCCGGCACCGGGCTCGAGGTGGAGATCCGCGCCAAACGGGTCCCCGCCCGCGTGGTCCCGACCCCGTTCTACAAACGGCCGCGCTGAGGAGGCCCCTTCATGTACCCGGAAGACCGCCGCTACACCAAGGAGCACGAGTGGATCCGCCTCGAGGGCGACCGCGGCACCGTGGGGATCACGCACTACGCGCAGGAGCAGCTCGGGGACGTGGTCTTCCTCGAGCTGCCCGAGGTGGGGCGGAGGCTCGCGCCGCACGACGTTTTCGGGACCGTGGAGTCCGTCAAGGCGGTCTCCGAGCTCTACTCGCCCGTGGCGGGCGAGGTGGTGGAGGTGAACTCGGCCCTGGCTCAGAAGCCCGAGGTGGTGAACAGCGATCCCCACGGCGCGGCCTGGATGATGAAGGTCAGGCTGGCCGACCCCGCCGCGGTCGCGGGCCTGATGGACGCCCGGGCCTACCAGGCCTACGTGGAGAGCGAGGCGAAGTAATGGGCACGTCCCTTCTGAACGGGCCCGCCGTCGCCCGGGTCCCCCGGGAGCCCGTGGACACCTTCCCCCGCCGCCACATCGGGCCGTCCGAGGAGGACGTGCGCGAGATGCTGGCCTTCCTGGGCAGGGACTCCCTGGACGCGCTCGTGGAGGAGACGATCCCCGCGGGCATCCGCCTGCGCAGGCCGCTCGATCTGCCGGCGCCCCTCGGGGAGAGCGCGGCCCTCGCGGAGCTCCGCAAGCGCGCGGAGAAGAACCGGGTCTTCCGCTCGTTCCTCGGCATGGGCTACCACGGCTGTCTCACCCCGGGGGTGATCCAGCGGAACGTCCTGGAGAACCCCGGCTGGTACACGCAGTACACGCCCTACCAGGCCGAGATCGCCCAGGGACGGCTGGAGGCCCTGCTGACCTTCCAGACCATGGTGGCCGACTTGACCGGCCTGCCCCTCGCGAACGCGTCGCTCCTCGACGAGGCCACCGCCGCCGCCGAGGCCATGAGCATGGCCCGGGCCCTGGCCCGGGGGGGCAAGGCCGGTTTCTTCGTGGCCGAGGACTGCCACCCCCAGACGGTCGCGGTGGTGAAGACGCGGGCGGCTCCCGTGGGCATTCACATTCACGTGGGCCGGCTCGAGGACGTGGACTTCGCCGCCCAGGACCTGTTCGGGGTGCTCGTCCAGTATCCGACCACGGACGGCCGCATTCGCGACTACGCGCCCCTCGCCGAGAAGGCCCACGCCGCGGGCGCGCTGCTCGTGGCCGCGGCCGACATCCTGGCCCTCACGGTCCTGCGCGCCCCCGGCGAGTTCGGGGCCGACATCGCCGTGGGCTCGACCCAGCGCTTCGGGGTCCCCCTCGGCTTCGGGGGGCCGCACGCCGCCTACCTGGCCACGCGGGACGAGTACAAGCGGCAGATCCCGGGCCGGCTGGTCGGAGTGTCGCACGACGCCGAGGGCAGGCCGGCCTACCGTCTGGCCCTGCAGACCCGCGAGCAGCACATCCGCCGCGACAAGGCCACGAGCAACATCTGCACGGCCCAGGTCCTGCTCGCGGTCATGGCCGCGATGTACGCGGTCTACCACGGACCCGACGGCCTCCGGGCCATCGCCCGCCGCGTGCACGGCCTGACCGCCCTCCTGGCCCGCGGCCTCCGTGGCCTCGGCTTCGACCTGGGCGGGGACGCGTTCTTCGACACCCTGCGGGTGCGGACGGACCACGCGCGGGGGGAGCGCATCCTCGCCCGGGCGCGCGACCGGCGGATCAACCTGCGGCGGTACGAGGACGGGTCGGTCGGGGTGGCCCTCGACGAGACCGTGACCGAAGCCGACCTCCTCGCCCTCCTCGAGTGCTTCGCGGGGGACCCCGCGCCGCTTCCCGCCTCGGACCTGGAAGCCGAGCCGGAGCTGAAGGCGCCCCACGCGCGAACGAGCCCGTTCCTCACCCACGAGGTCTTCGAGCGGTACCACTCCGAGCACGAGATGCTGCGCTACCTGTACCGGCTGCAGGCGCGCGACCTGTCGCTCGTCCACTCCATGATCCCGCTCGGCTCCTGCACCATGAAGCTGAACGCGACCACGGAGATGGTGCCCGTCACCTGGGCCGCGTTCGCCCTCCTCCACCCCTTCGCTCCCGCCGAACAGGCCGAGGGCTACGCGCAGCTCTGCCGCGAGCTCGCGGACTGGCTGGCCGAGATCACCGGCTTCGCCGCGGTCTCCCTCCAGCCGAACTCGGGGGCCCAGGGCGAGTACGCGGGGCTGCTCAGCATCCGCGCCTGGCACGCGAGCCGGGGCGAAGGGCACCGCAACGTCTGCCTCATCCCGGTCAGCGCCCACGGCACGAACCCGGCGAGCGCGGTGACCGCCGGCTTCCGAGTGGTGGCGGTGGCGTGCGACGACCAGGGCAACATCGACGTCCCCGCCCTCATCGCGAAGGCCGAGGCCCACAAGGACGCGCTGGGCGCGCTCATGGTCACCTATCCCTCCACCCACGGGGTGTTCGAGGAGACGATCCAGCAGGTGTGCGCGATCGTCCACGAGCGGGGCGGCCAGGTCTACATGGACGGCGCCAACATGAACGCCCAGGTCGGCCTCACCCGGCCGGCCGACATGGGGGCGGACGTCTGCCACCTGAACCTGCACAAGACCTTCTGCATCCCGCACGGCGGGGGCGGCCCCGGCATGGGGCCGATCGCGGTGGCCCGGCACCTCGGGCCGTTCCTTCCCGGACACCCGGTGACCGGGCTTCCTTCCCAGAGCCTGGGGACGGTCTCGGCCGCCCCCAACGGGAGCGCCGGCATCCTGCCGATCTCCTGGGCCTACATCGCGATGATGGGCTCGGGGGGGCTCAAGCGGGCCACCGAAGTCGCGATCCTGAACGCGAACTACATGGCGAAGCGGCTGGAGAAGCACTACCCGATCCTCTACACCGGCGAGCACGGGAGGGTCGCCCACGAGTTCATCCTGGACGCGCGCCCCTTCAAGAAGGCGGGGGTCGAGGTGGACGACATCGCGAAGCGGCTGATGGACTATGGGTTCCACGCCCCGACCATGTCCTTCCCGGTGGCGGGAACCCTCATGGTCGAGCCCACCGAGAGCGAGTCGAAGGCGGAGTTGGACCGATTCTGCGACGCGATGATCGCGATCCGGGAGGAGATCCGGGCCGTCGAAGAGGGCCGGGTTCCCGCCGAGCAGAGCCCGCTCCGGAACGCGCCCCACACCGCCCGCGCGGTCACGGCCCGCGAGTGGGACCGACCCTACAGCCGCGAGCAGGCGGCGTTCCCCGCGCCCTGGGTGCGCGAGGGCAAGTTCTGGCCGGTGGTGGCCAGGATCGACAACACCTACGGCGACCGGAACCTGGTTTGCACGTGCCCGCCCATGGAGGAGTACGGAGAGTAGCCATGGCCGATCCCCCGGCCGCCGGTGCCTTGCCCCTCTGGCGGCTGATCCTGATCCCGTCCGTCCTCACCCTTGCCGTCACCCTGCTGCGCGTCTGGGGCGAGCTGAAGCAGCGGCCGACCGTGCTCTTCAACCCGGCCCCCGGCGGCGGGGCCGCCCTCGTGGGCATCACCTGGCTCGTCCCCGTCTTCGGCGCCTACTTTGCGCTGAGGCTCGCCCGGGGCGCGGCCGACGTGCGGGCGGGGCGCGTCCTCGCGATTTCCATCCTGGCCCTGGGAGTGGTCTTCGCGATCCATTTCTGCGTGGGCACGATCAAGAAAGAGCAGAGCAGCCAGGGGATTCTCGGCGTCTTCGCGGTGTCTTCGGTGCTGGGCGGCCTGATCGGCCTCAGCGCCTGGCCAGCCCTGGGCCGGACCCTGCTCGTCTACGGCCTCGCCGCCCGGGTGCCTGTGGTCCTGATCATGCTCGCCGCCATCCGGGGCAACTGGAGGACGCATTACGACCAGCCGCCCCCCGGCTTCCCGTACCTCGGTTGGCTCGCAAAGTGGCTGTGGATCGGCCTCTTGCCCCAGATGACGATCTGGATGGCGTACACCGTGATCGTCGGGGCGATCGCGGGAGGCCTCGCCCTGATGGTGGCGGGGCAGCGAGCGGCTCCCCGGCGGCCGGTGATTCCCGTGCGCCGCCCGCCGGCCGCCGCATCGCCCCGGCCCGTCCTGCGGCCACCCCCCGGCCGGACCTGAGCGCCACCTGCCGGACCGTCCAGCCTTCCCTTCAGGACTTCTTGGCGGGTGCGGGCGGCGTGTACTGGATGATCCAGCGCCTCAAGGTCGAGTTGTAGACGTATTCGAAGCGCTTCTCGAAGCTCTGGGTCACGATGCTTCCGTCGACCTCCCTCATCCGGCTCTCGATCTTGAACCGGATCGTCCCCGCCCAGGGGCTGGTGTCGTTGTCCGGCTGCTCCTTCACCTCGACCGCTTCGATGTTCCAGGTGGCCCGAACCCCCAGGGCGGGGTCGACCTTCTCCCCGTCCCGCTTGAGGGACTCCGCCTCCTTCTGCAGGAGGGGCAGGACCGCCTCGCGCCGGAGCCTGGGGTCCAGGCTCTTGAGGCAGGCCGAGGACAGGAGCGCGAGGGCCGCAACCGCCAGAGTGAGCTTCGTCACAATCTGCTTCATTTTCGTCGATCCTAACAGCCTATCGCGGGCCCGGCAAATCATAATGGAGTCGCCCGCATGTCTTCCCTGAACCAGCCCGCTCGCCCCCGTCTGCCGTGGTAGACCTCAGCCGGCCCGTGTACGCCCAGACCCGGCCGTACCGCGAGCGCCTGGACGAGCTGACCTTGATGCTGAGCCAGCAGGGGAGCCTGGCCCTGCTCCTGGTCGACGCCTCGGAGCTCGCCCAGGTGGAGCACGACTACGGGTCGAAAGCCTTCGAGAAGGTCCTGTCCGTGGCCACCGAGCTGGTGGTAGAGCTGCAGGGGATCGAGGTGCGGAGCAACGACCTCCTGGCCCTGAACGACCGGGGGGGCAACGCCTTCCTGATCTTCCTCTCCCCGAAGCGGAGCGACCGCGAGGGGCGGACGCGCGTCGCCGACCTGCAGGGGGCGGCCACGCGGGTCGAGGAGCAGCTCAACCGGAAGCTGGCCCGGCTCACCTCGCCCTACCTGCGCGGGCGCCGCAAGGTGACCGTGGGCTTCTCCCTGGTCTTCTTCAACCCGCTCATCATGCCGGAGCGGCTGGTGACCCGCCTCGTGGAAGAGGCCTGGGAGTGCACCCGCATCCAGAAGATGCAGCTCGCGTTCCAGAACCGCTGCCGCATCCAGGAGATCCTCCTGGCGGACCAGATCACGACCCGGTTCCAGCCCATCGTCAACCTGCAGGGGCCCGGGGTGCTGGGCTACGAGGCCCTCTCGCGCGGGCCCGCGGGGACGTCGCAGCAGAGCCCGATCAACCTGTTCCAGGAGGCGGCGGCCGCGGAGCTGACCTTCGAGCTGGACCGCCACTGCCGGCGCAAGGCACTCCAGACGGCCAAGGACCTGCCCGCGCCCTACAAGCTCTTCGTCAACATCTTCCCCGCCTCCATGTACGACCCCGACTTCCAGGGGACGGCCCTCATCCGGCTGCTGGAAGGGCTCGGCCTCTCCCCCGACCGCATCGTGCTCGAGGTCAGCGAGCAGTACGCGATCGAGAACTACACTCTCTTCGTGGAGGCCCTGCAGAACTTCACCCAGATGGGTTTCCAGGTGGCGGTGGACGACATCGGGGCGGGCTACTCGGGGCTGGAGAAGGTCGCCCACCTGAACCCGCACTACCTGAAGTTCGACATGCAGCTCGTGCGAGACATCGACGCGAGCTATATCCGCCGGGAGATGGCCCGCGCCCTCAAGATCTTCGCGGACAAGATGGACTCGAAGATCATCGCGGAGGGGATCGAGCGCGAGGGGGAGCGCCAGGCCTGCGTCGACCTCGGGATCCACTACGGCCAGGGCTACCTGCTGGGTCGCCCGGGAGAGCTGGTCCTCCAGCCGGCCGAGGTCCCCACGGCCTCCTCGGAGCCGGCCTAGCCCCGCCTCGTTCGCCCGCTCCCCGCCTATCGCGACGGGAGCTCACGCCACGCGATCCCCCTGCGCTCGCACACGTTCTTGGCCGCCTTCGGTCTGGATTATCGGCTTGACAATATATGGTTTAGACACTATATTTGGCCCTGATGGTGGAGGTCATCTACACCGAGGAGTTCGAGACCTGGTGGGGTGACCTGACGGAGGGCCAGCAAGAGGACGTGGGCGCCATCGTGGATGCCTTGGCAGAGAGATGGTTCCGAAGGCGGACAGCATCTACGAGGCGTATCTCAAGGAGACGAAGCAGGGCAAGTAGGGGCAGGGCGGTAGGACCCGAGCGGGCGACTTATGGCGGAGCGTGGTAGGAGGCTTATGGCTAAGCGTTGGGCGGACCTAAAGGCGAGGATGTCACCGGAGCGGCAGAAGCGCATGCGCGAGCACACGGATGCGCTGTTGCTGGAGATGGATCTACGCGAATTGCGGAAACTTGTGGGTGTGACGCAAGCACAACTGGCAGAGCGGCTGAAGACCTCCCAGGGCGAGGTTTCCCAGGCGGAGCGACGTGACGACAAGCGGCTGTCGACTCTACGGCGTTACGTCGAGGCCCTTGGCGGACAGGTCGAGATCATCGCGAACTTCGGAGACAAGCGCATCCGGCTTGTTGCCTAGGCGGTCCAGGACGGAGCCGCATATAGGGGAACTTGACGATGATGTCTCCGCCGCACGTGTCGCAGGTGCGGACATCGTCGCTCATGCGCTCACGCCGCTCCCACGAGTGTCCGGATAACCCTTAGTAGGCCGACCGGCCTGGGCCGTCATGTTGTCGCCAAGTGCCCTGACCTCGGCCCAGTTCCGGTCAAATGGGCCACGCGGCTGTTCGATGATATGCCGCCCGCGGTCGGACTAGGCTTTCTTCTTCAGTCGGATCAAACGAGCGGCCTCGAGCCGCGCCGCGAGGTCCGCTTCCGCGCCGCGGTCGGTCGGTTGGTAGTACCGGCGGCCGAGCAGGCCCTCGGGCAGGCATTCCATCCCGGCAACCCCCTCGGCCTCGTCGTGCGCGTAGGCGTAGCCCTTGCCGTAGCCCAGGTCCTTCATGAGGCCGGTGGGCGCGTTGCGTATCCAGAGCGGGACCGGCTCGGCGCGCGTGGTCATGGCGTCCTGCACGGCCTCGCCGTAGGCGCGGTAGACCGCGTTGCTCTTCGGCGCGGCCGCGAGGTAGACCACGAGCTGGGCCAGGGCGAGCGCGCCCTCGGGCAGGCCCACGAAGTGCACGGCCTGCTGGGCGGCCATGGCCAGGACCAGGGCCTGGGAGTCGGCGAGGCCGACGTCCTCCGAGGCGAAGCGCACCAGCCGGCGCGCGACGTAGAGCGGGTCCTCGCCGGCCTCCAGCATGCGGGCCAGCCAGTAGAGGCCCGCGTCGGCGTCCGAGTTGCGGATCGACTTGTGCAGGGCGCTGATGAGGTTGAAGTGCTCCTCGCCGGCCCGGTCGTAGAGGAGCGCCTTGCGGGCGAAGGCCTGCTGCATGGCCGCGAGGTCGACCGGGCGCCGGCCGTCCTCCCCGGGGACCGCGACCGTCACCGCCAGCTCGAGGACGTTCAGGGCCGTGCGGGCGTCGCCGTCCGCGGCCCGCGCCAGGAAGGCCAGGGCGTCGTCGGTCACGTCGGAGGGCAGGGAGCCCAGGCCGCGCTCCACGTCCGAGAGGGCCTTGCGCAGGACCGCGACCAGATCGGCTTCCGCGAGCGGCTTCAGGACCACAACCCGCGAGCGCGAGAGCAGGGCCGAGATCACCTCGAACGACGGGTTCTCCGTGGTGGCCCCGATGAGCACGATGTCCCCCGACTCCACGTGGGCCAGCAGCGCGTCCTGCTGGGCCTTGTTGAACCGGTGGATCTCGTCGATGAACACGATCGTGCGCCGGCCCTCCCGGCGCCGTCTCTCCTCGGCCGCCTTCAGGACCTCCCGTAATTCCTTGACCCCGGAGAGCACGGCGCTCATCGACTCGAAGTGGGCGCGGGTCAGGCGCCGGATCACGAGGGCGAGGGTGGTCTTGCCGGAGCCCGGCGGGCCCCAGAGAATGAGGGACCGGAGCTGGTCCTCCTCGATGGCCCGGCGCAGCGGCTTGCCGGGGCCGAGCACCTCGTCCTGGCCCAGGACCTCGTCGAGGGTCCGCGGCCGCACGCGGTCGGCGAGGGGGGCGTCGGGTCGGGGCCTCTCGTCGCGCGCCGGCTCGGGCTCCGGGAAGAGCGACCCCGTGCCGGGATCGCGTCTCATCCCGCGCGTCTCATGCGGACGAGCCTATCACCGCCGCTGCCGGGCCGCCTCGAAGAGCAGGATGCCCGCGGCCACCCCCACGTTCAGGCTCTCCACGGGGCCGCGCATGGGGATCGCGAGGCGCTGGTCGGCGGCGCGCACCAGCTCGTCCGGGAGGCCGGCGCCTTCGCGGCCCAGGAGGAGGGCAAAGGGCCGGCGCAGGTCGGCGCGGTCGTACGCAACCTCGGCGTCCGCGGCGGTGGCGAGGACGAGAAGGCCGCGCCCGCGCAGGCGCCGCACCGCCTCCTCGGCGGCCAGCCCGCGGACGTGGGGAAGACGGAACGCGCTTCCCATGGATCCGCGCAGCGCCTTCCAGGAGAACGGGTCGGCGGTCCCGGCGGTGAGATAAGCGCCGGTCGCCCCCGCGGCTTCGGCCGTGCGCAGCAGGCCCCCCAGGTTCCCGGGATCCTGCACTCCGACCGCCACGACCACGAGCGGCGTGCCGCGATAGAGGGCCGCTTCGTGGAAGGTCGGGCGCCGGGCAAGGGCGAGGAGGCCCTGGCTCGCCTCGGCCTCCGAGAGCGCGGCCACGAGGACGTCCGCCATCCGGTGGACCGGGGTTCCCCGAGCATGCAGGGTCGCGAGCAGGCGCGCCCCGCGCTCGCTGGCCTCCGCGTGCGGCGCCGCCGCCGCCTCGACGAGCCCGATTCCGGAGGCCAGCGCCTCCTCGAGGAGCCGGGGCCCCTCGATCAGGCAGAGCTCGTCCGCCCCCTTGTCCTTGAGGGTCCGGAACCGGCGAAAGAGGGGGTTGCTGCGGCTTCGGATGGGCGCGGCGGCGTCGGCCATGGGCGGGAAGCCGTGATAATATCAGCGTTTTCGAGGACGGCCCACGGATGATCGACGTCAAGAAGAAGCTCGAAGAAGAGATCCGCGTCCTGGACTACGAGCTGAAGGTCCACCTTCCCAAGGAGATCCTGAAGGCGCGGGAGCACGGCGACCTGCGGGAGAACGCCGAGTACAAGGCGGCCAAGGAGCGCCAGAGCTTCCTCCAGGCGCGCATCGGCCAGATCCACCGGCGGCTGGCCGCGCTCTCCATGGTCAACCTCGACAAGATCCCGAAGGACAAGGTCGGCCTCGGCTCCATCGTGAAGGTACGACACACCGAGACCGGCGAGCAGAGCGTCTTCGAGATCGTCACCCCGGAGGAGTCCGATCCCACGATCGGCCGGATCTCCCCCTCCTCCCCGATCGGGAAGTGCCTCCTCAACCACGAGGAGGGCGACACGGTCGAGGTGAGGGTGCCGGCGGGGACGAAGGAGTACGAGATCACGAAGCTCGTCACCATGCACGACCAGGTGAAGGAGACCCCCAGCGAGGTCTGAGTTCACGACCGTCCGCCTCGCCCCCGACCTGGGCGAGGCGCTCGACCAGGTTCCCTCCGTGGCCGGGGTCGGCCAGATCCTCGACCCCGAGGGACGCAACCTCCTGATCGGGCGCGCCGCCAACCTGCGCCGCTGGGCGGCCTCGCGCCTCGGCCGCGGCAAGGCGGTGCCGAAGGGAAGGCGGCCGCCCACCGACCTCTCGCCGGTGGCCGCAGCGGTGGCGCACGCGGCGACCACCTCGTCCTTCCAGCAGCGGCTCGTGTACGAGCGGCTCATGGCCCGGTACGTGCCGCTCTCCGCCCGGCGCGACCTGAAGGCGCCCGGCTTCCTGCACCTCGACCCACGGGAGCGCTTCCCGCGAATCAGCGTGCGGCGGTTCGAAGAAGGCCCGGCCGCGCTCTTCGGCCCGTTCCGCGACCGCCGCGCGGCCGAGAAGGCACGTGAACTGCTCCACAAGATCCACCCGCTGCGTCCCTGCGACTACACGTTCGAGCCGGATCCGGCGCTGCCCCTGGGCCTGGGCTGCCTCTACGCGCAGGTGCGGACCTGTGGGGCGCCCTGCCTCGTGCGCATCGCGGAGGAGGACTACCGCGCGATGGCGGCCCGGCTGGCCGAGGAGCTCGCCCGTCCCGATCGGCGTGACGAGAGCACGGGCCTGCCGGCATGGGTGGCGGCGGTGGACGGTCGGGGCGTGGTGGTGGCGCGCGGCGCGTCCGGCGTCGAGCTGTACCCGGTGCGCGCGGGCCGTGTTCTCGAGCAGGCCGCGCTACGGGCGCCAGCCGATGCCTGGGAGGCCGCGCTCGAGGCGATTCGCTGGGGTGACGAGGGCGCGATTCCCACCGAAACACCCGCCGACTGGCCGTGGCTCTCCGCCTGGCTGCACAGCCCGGCCGGACGCGCGTCCTTCATCATCTATGTGGGGGGGCCTGCGCTCGAGGGAGGATAGGCGCGAACACGATCTCGACCCGGACCCCCGCCCTGGCCGCCTCCGCCACCGCCACCTCTTCCTGAAGGAGCTGATACGAGTCCGTCTGGCCCGTCTCCTTTCTGCCTATAAGCACGACGAGGATGGTCTCGCTCACGCCACCCATGATAGGCGCGCCCGCCACGCCCGGGGGCGGGCGCCTCCGCGTGATACCTTAAGAACCGGATCGAGGAGCGCCTTCGTGAACGAGTATTCCCCCAAGCGGAGGACGGCCCTGGTCTTCACCGGCAGCGGCACTTCCGGGGCCTACCACGCCGGCGTGCTGAAGGCGCTCGAGGAGAGCGGGGTGAAGATCGACCTCGTGGTGGGCTCGGGTGCGGGCACGATCGCCGCCGCCTACGCCGCGGTCGACGGGGGGGCCAGGCTCCACGGGCCGGGGGGCTTCTGGGAAGGCGTGCGCTGGCGATCCCTCTTCCGCCTGCGGCCCGCCGTCCTCGTGGCCCTCGGCCTCCTGGCCGCGTCCTTCGTCGCCTTCCTCCTGCCCGCGGTCCTCGCCCTGCTGGCGGGCCTGCTCTTTCCGCTCGTCCTCATGGCCGACCGCGCGGCCCCCGGCGGTCCGTCGCGCTTCATGGACGGCCTCCGGGTCGGCCCCGAGAGCCTGAGCGGGCCCTACCTGGCCGCGCTGGCTGCGCCCATCTTCGCCCTCGCCCTGTTTGCCCTGGTCGCGGGCGTGGTCCTCGCCATGCGCGACCGGCGGCGGCTGGCCGAGTCCTTCGAGTCGTTCTTCGACGTGCGCCCCGGCCAGGAGCGCCTGCGGCGCGGGCTGTGGGAGATCGCACGCGGAGCCGCCCTCTCCTCGGGTCCGCCCTCGGAGGCGGAGCTCGGCAGACGCTACGTGGCCCTCGCGGCCGAGAACCTCGGCCAGCCGGGATTCCGCGAGATGGTGCTGTGCACCGCCGACCTCGACGCCGGGGGTACGCTGCCCTTCCTGCTCCTCGCCGAGGAGCACCGCGCGGCCTTCGCGGCGACACGCGGTCGTGGCCCGCACGCGGGCGGCGAGGTCCGGCCCGCGGGCGTCGACCTCCTGGCCCCGGGGCATGCGGAGCTGCTCTTCGACGCGGTCGTGACCGGCCTCCTGCCGCCGGTGGCGCTGCCGGTTCGGCGGGTGGCGTTTCCGAAGGGTGATCCGTTCGGGGGCCAGACCCATCGGCTGACCGACGCGACCCTGTTGGCCGGCTCGGGCCTATCGGAGGCGCTGGCCGCAGGGGCGGAGCAGGTCATCGTGGTGTCGGGGGCGCCCGAGACGGCGGCGCCCGCGGCCCGCCGCCGCGGGCCCTGGGCCCGGCTGGACGCCACCGTGAGCCTCCTCGAGGGCCAGGCCCTGGAGCGCGACGTCTCCGAGGCGGAGCGGATCAACCGCATGGTGGCGACCCTCGGCCACCGCGTCGATGACGGCTCGCGGGGCTGGCAGGACCCCGCCACCGGCCGCCTCTACCGCGAGCTGGCCCTGTACGTGATCCGTCCTCCGCGGCGCACCCTGGGCCCCCTCGAGGTCGGCGGGGCGCGCGACCCCGCCACCGAAGTGGTGCAGACCATGGCCGACCTGCTGGAGCAGGGCTACCGCGACGCGGGCCGTCTGTTCGTGGAGCCGGTGGTGGGAGGAGCGCCGCTGCCCGACCGTGAGGAGGCAAGGGTGGGAGGTCGATGAAGCGCGGAGCCATACGTGGGGGCAGCATTTCCTCCCCCCTACGTGGGGGAGGTTAGGAGGGGGGGTCGATGAAGGATCGCGGGCCGGGAACCAAGGCAGTGCACGGGCGGCGCGACGCGCGTCCCGGGCCCCTCACCACCCCCATCGTCCAGTCCTCGACCTTCGCTTTCGCAGGCTCGGGGGAGATGCGGCGCTACCTCGAGGGCGACGAGCGGCTCTACCTCTACACGCGCTACGAGAACCCGACCCTGCGCGAGCTCGAGGAGTCGCTGGCCGCGCTCGAGGGTGGGGAGGCGGGCCTCGTCTTCGCCTCCGGGATGGCGGCCATGACCACGGCCCTCTTCTCGCTGGTCCAGGCCGGGGACGAGGTGCTGGCCGGCGCCTCCCTCTACGGTGGGACCACGCGCTTCGTCCGCGAGATCCTCCCCTCGCTGGGGGTCGCGGGTCGGTTCGTCCCCCCGGCCGACCTCCGCCGTCTCGACGCCCTGGTCACCCCGAAGACCCGGGTGCTGGTGCTCGAGAGTCCGACCAACCCGATCCTCGAGGTGGTGGACATCGCGGCGGTGGCGCGGGCGGCGCGCGAGCGCGGGCTGGCGGTGGTAGTCGACAACACGTTCGCCACGCCGCATCTCCAGCGGCCGCTCTCCCTCGGAGCTGACCTCGTGATGCACAGCCTCACCAAGGCCCTCTCCGGGCACAGCGACGTCATCGGCGGCGCCCTCGTCGGCTCGCGGGAGCGGATCGAGCGGGCGCGGTCCTACCTCAAGGTGCTCGGGGGCTGCATGGACCCGCACCCGGCTTTCCTGGTCCTGCGGGGGCTCAAGACCCTGCACCTGCGGGTGGCCCGCCAGTGCGAGAACGCGCTCGCCCTCGCCCGCCACCTGCAGGGCCATTCCAAGGTGCGCCAAGTCGTCTATCCCGGCCTGCCCACGCATCCCGGCCACGAGGTGGCGCGGCGGCAGATGAGCGCGTTCGGGGGGCTGGTCACGATCGTGCTCGAGGGCGGACTCGGGGCGGCCGAGCGCTTCTACGACGGGCTCAAGCTGGTAAGCCGGGCCGCGAGCCTGGGAGGCGTGGAGTCCCTGGCGAGCCTGCCCGTCCAGACCTCGCACCACGGCTTCAGCGACGAGCAGCTCCGGGCGGCGGGCATCGACCGGGGGATGGTCCGCCTCTCGATGGGGGTCGAGGACGCGCCGGACCTCATCGCCGACGTGGAACAGGCCCTGGCCGCGGTGTAGGCTTCGACCCGCGGGCATGGAGAACGAGACCATCCTCAGCCTCTTCCTCCTGGGATTCGGCGCGTACTTCGCCGTGGTCCTCACCCGGGGCCTGCTGGGGTACGCGCGCTTCCGCCGCGTCCGCCCCACCGCGGTGCTCACCTGGCCGGTGCCCCGGTCGCAGCAGCTCCCCTGGCTGGTCGGCCTCGGGGTGGTCAACGTGGTGCTGACCGTGCTCAACGGACTGATGCATCGGCCGCTGCACCACGTGGTGAGCCTGGGCCTCATGGCCCTCTACTTCGTGCTGATGGTGCCCCTGGCCAGCCGCATCCAGCTCGGCTTCTACCGCGACGGAGTGTGGGCGGACGCCGGCTTCCTCCCCTGGGAGCGCATCCGCCGCCTCGCGTTCCGCGAGAGCCCCGACCTCGTCCTCATCCTGCTGCCGCGCGGCGGCGCGGGCTCCTTCCGCCTGCCGGTGCCCCGCGGCGAGTACGGCGCCGTGCGCAAGCTCATCGAGGAGAAGATCCGGGCTCAGGTCCTGAACGTGGAAGCGGGGATCCTGGGCCTGTGAGCTTCTTCCGCGGAAAGCGCGCGGTGGCGATGGTCACCGTCACGGACGGCCAGGGCCGGAGCGATTCGGAGACGAAGGTGCGCACGCTGGAGGCCCTGTTCGAGGCTTGCCGCGACTCCCCGCCCTCGCGCCTGGTGCGGGTCTCGATCCTGGGGCCCGACGGCGAGGTCCGCCTCCACTTCGCGAGCTTCCGGCGCAAGGGCAGGGCCTGATCGGACGCTCAAGGGTTTGACCCTCCGGGCCACGCAGCGTAACCTCTCGGGTCCCTGGAATGAGCGCCCGCAGGAAGAGCCCAGCCCCCCTCGAGATCTGGAAGTTCGGGGGGGCCTCGGTCGTCGACGCGGGCGCCGTCCGCAACGCGGTGCACCTGATCCGCCGCCATCCGGGCCCCGTGGCGGTGGTCGTCTCGGCCCTGGGCGGGGTGACCGATGCCCTGCTCGGGGGCGCGCGGCGCGCGGCCGGGGGTGACCCCGCGGCGGCGGCCGCGGTGGCGGCCTCGTTCCTGCGCCGGCACCGGGACATCGCGATGGAGCTGGTGCCCCCGGGCCGGGTGCGCCGGGCCCTCCTCGCCTCCGCCGACCATCAGGCCCGCGAGTACCAGGAGATCACCCACGCGGTGGCCGCGTTGGGCGAGCTGTCCCCCCGGGCCAGCGACACCTTGATCGCGCGCGGAGAGCGGGCGGCCAGCGCAGTCCTGGCGGCGGCCCTTCACGCCGCGGGCCGGAAGGCCGAGCGCGTCGACGCCACCGAGGTGGTGACGACCGACGGCCGGCACGGAGCGGCCGCTCCCGACCTGGTGGCCACGCGGAAGAGGGCCCGCCGGCGACTGGCCGCCCTGCTCCGGCGGGGCGTCACCCCCGTGGTCCCCGGCTTCGTCGGCCTCGGGCCCGACGGCTCGGTGACGACCCTCGGCCGCGGCGGCTCCGACCTCACGGCGACCCTCCTCGCCCGCGCGCTGGGGGCGGCGCGGGTGGTCCTCTGGAAGGACGTGCCCGGGATCCTGACCGCGGACCCGAGAGCCGTTCCCGACGCGCGGCTCATCCCCCAGCTTCACCACCGCGAGGCGGCCGAAGTCGCGTACTTCGGGGCCAAGGTCCTTCACCCACGCGCGCTGATCCCCCTGGACGGCAGCCGCATCACCCTCCACGTCCGCTCTTTCCTAGACCCCGAGCGGCCGGGCACCGAGGTCTCGGCCAGGCGGACCCTCGAGGCCTACCCGGTGAAGGCCCTGGCCACGATCAAGGGCCAGGCGCTGGTGACGGTGGCGGGGAAGGGCATGATGGGCGTGCCCGGCATCGCCGCCCGCACGTTCACCGCCGTCCACGCCGAGGCGCTCTCGGTCTCGACGATCTTCCAGGCCTCGTCCGAGAGCTCGATCGGCTTCACGCTGCCGGAGGGCGAGGCGGGCAAAGCGGTGGCGGCGCTGCGCCGGGCCTTCCGGGAGGAGCTCCAGGCCGGCCTCATCGACGGCATCACGGCCCGGGGCGACGTCGCGGTGGTGGCGGTGGTGGGGAGCGGGATGGCGGGGACCCCCGGCATCTCGGCCCGCGTCTTCTCGGCCCTGGCCGCGGGCGGGGTGAACGTGATCGCGATCGCCCAGGGCTCCTCCGAGCTGAACATCTCGTTCGTGGTGGAGGGAGGGCAGGCCGCGGAGGCGGCCCGGCGCGTCCACGCCGCCTTCCAGCTCTCGAAGATCGGCGGCGGCCGCTCGCCCGAGGCCCCGCGCACGGACGTGGTGCTGCTCGGGTTCGGCCGGGTGGGCCGCGCCCTCGCCGACCAGCTCGCGGCCCGCAACGGCGGCTCGCGGGTGCGGGTGGTGGCCGCCCTGGACCGCTCCGGTTACGTCTTCGATCCCCGCGGGATCTCGCGCCAGCGCCTGCTGCGCCTGGCCCAGGGCAAGGACCGGGGCGCGCTCCTGGCCTCGCTGGGCGGGCGGAAGGCGGGGGCGGCCGAGGCCCTCGCCTTCATCGCGAGCCACGCGGTCTCCCGGCCCACCCTCGTGGACGTGACCGCGGAGGAGACGGCCGACCTGCTGCACCTCGCCCTAGGCCAGGGCTTCGACCTCGTGCTCGCGAACAAGAAGCCCCTCGCCGGCTCCGGACAGAGCTACGAGAAGCTCCTGGCCGCGGCCACCGCGGCGGGGCGGCGCATCCGCTACGAGGCCACGGTGGGGGCGGGCCTGCCCATCATCGACACCCACCTGAAGCTCGTGGAGAGCGGCGACCGGGTGCTGCGCATCGACGGCTGCGTGAGCGGGACCCTCGGCTACGTGCTCTCGTCGGTCTCGGAGGGCAAGCCGTTCTCCCAGGCGGTCCGGGAGGCGGTGGAAAGAGGCTACGCCGAGCCCGACCCGCGCGAGGACCTCTCGGGCCGGGACGCAGCGCGGAAGGGGTTGATCCTGGCGCGCCTGCTCGGCTACGCGGGGGCCCCGCCCGCGGCCGAGGACCTCTTGCCGCCGGCGCTGCGGCGGGTTCCCCTCCCCGAGTTCCTGCGGAGACTGTCCTCGCTCGACGAGGACTGGCACTCGCGGGTGGCGCGGGCGGCGGCGCGCGGCAACGTCCTACGCTACGTGGTCTCGGCCACCTCGCAGGGAGTCCGGGCCCACCTCGCGGAGGTGCCGGCGGACTCGCCGATCGGCGCCCTGCGCGGCACCCGCAACCTCGTGTCCTTCACCACCCGCCGCTACCGGACGGAGCCCCTCGTGATCACCGGACCCGGGGCGGGAGCCCAGGTCACCGCGGCCGGCATCCTCAACGACATCCAGTACCTGGCGGCAACCTAGACAGTTCCTCCAGGAGATCGGACCAGGGAGCCTGCTCGGGCGACCAGGCCATGCGGTAGACCGGGACCTCCCGCACCAGACGGCCCAGGACGGCCAGAGCGGCCGACCAGAGGGGCGGGCCCGGCGGTACCATGATCACGCGAACGAGCCTCGCGATCGCCTCTCGCGGCTCGAGCCGGTCGAGCCTGAACCGGGCGCCCTTGGCGAGCTCCACCAGCGCGACGAGCGGCCATGGTTGCTCCGACGTCCGATCCTGTTCTCCCGTCCCCCAGAACCCCGAGGCGGTGAGGGCAAAGGGCGCGGGGCCTGTCCCCGAATGGTCCGCGACCACGGCCACCAGCTCGTCGGAAAGCACCGGGTGGGGGGACAGGCCCGCCAGCGTCGACTTGCCCGCGCCCGACACCCCGAAGAAGGCGATTCCCCGCCCATCGGGCACGATGCCGGCGGCATGCAGGGGAAGGCCGCCCTCGAAGGGCAGACGGCTGCAGAGGACCGTCCGCAGCGTGACCTCGAGCGCCCCCACCCAGCGGGAGCGGCGGAAGAGCCGTCCCGACCGGTCGACCGGATCCAGCTCGGCCACGAAGCGCGCGTGGCTTACGCGCACGCGCTCGTCTACCCAGTCGATCGCCGCCGGTCCGCCGTCCGCGAAGAGCGCGGGGTCGGCGCTCGCCCAGGGCGGTTCCGCGACGAGCCGCAGCCGGAAGGGGAGGGCGCGCTCCCCCGGTCCGACGCCTTGCCGGGAGATCCGCGCGAGGGCTTTGCGCTCGTCGGGGATCAGGGCCTCCTCGGGCTCGATCTCGATGGGCAGGCCGCCGACCAGGTGCACGCTCAGGCGGGGTGGTCGCGGATCCGCTGCACGATCTCGGCCTGCAGCGTGTGCAGCGCGTCGGGCCGCAGCGGATCGCCCGTGCGCTGGAAGGCCAGGGCGGGGCAGAACGGGAAGCGCGCCAGCGCCTCGCCCATGCCCATGAGGGCTTCGTTCGCGGCCAGGGCCACCCCTGCCGCTTCCTCGCGCGCGGGGGAGAGCCCCCACAGCTCCCGCAACGGAGTCTGGCGGACGTTGCCCAGCGAGGTGCGCTTCCACTGCAGGCAGGGGTAGACGTTGCCCTCGGGGTCGACGGCCACCGTGATCCGCCCCAGGCCGCAGTTCACCGCTCCCGCTGGACGCTCCACGGACGGCAGGCGGCCGCGCTCGGCCAACCGGCGGTACATCCGCTCCACTCCCTCGGGCGACGCGCGGTACTGCAGCGGGCCCGCGTCTCCGTCGTCCCGCGGAGTGAGGGTCGCGTCGACCTTGTGGGGAACGTCGAGCCGGTCCACGAGGCGGATGATCGCGTCGAGCTCGTGCTCGTTCATGCAGGTCAGGGGGGTCTTGAGGAGGAGGGGAAGGCCCCTCCGCTGCAGGCGCGTGAGGCCGAGGAGCAGGGCCGCGAAGGATCCGGGCCGGCCGGTGGCCCGATCGTGGGTCTCGGCCGAGGCACCGTGGAGGCTCAGCTCGACCCCCATCGGGTCGAGCGCGGCCAGGGCGTCCGCCATCGCCTCGGTCACCAGGGCGCCGTTCGTGAAGATGCGGAGCGCGAGGTGCCGCTCCCGGGCGGCCCGCGCGATCTCGAGGAAGTCGGGGTGGGTGAGGGCCTCGCCGCCCGTGAGCGCGACCGAGAGCGTGCCCAGCGCCCGGAGGTCTTCGAGGACCGCGATCCACTCCGGCCCGCTCAGCCCGCGGAGGTCGTGGTGCCGGGGGTTGTAGCAGAAGACGCAGCGCCAGTTGCAGCGGTAGGTCAGCTCCAGGTGGGCCGAGAGGGGCTGGGCGAGGCGGAGGGCGCGGCTCTTCAGGCGCAGCCAGCCCGGCGCGGTACCCGGGTCGGCCATCAGGCGTCGACCACGAGGCCCTGTTCGCGGAGCGTGCGCAGGAAGTCGCCGACGTCCGACCTCGCGGCTTCCAGCGCCACGTCGAATCGCTTCGTCATCTCCTGCGCGATGGCCGCCTCGTCGAGGCTGGGAAGGAGCGACCAGATGAGCGAGGCCACCGGGTTCAAGCCGAGCGTCCTGGCCTGGGCGAGGTCGATGACGACGGCCTCGCCGTCGATGAGCTGCCAGGCCAGGCGGGGGGCGTGGCGATACGGCATGTCAGCTCGAAATCGCGGCGTCGCACTCGGGGGACTGTCCGGCGACCTTCGCGCAACCCGCCATGAGCCCCGGCCGGGTCTCCAGGATGTCCTGCCAGGCCACCGCCGGCTTCTCGTAGCGCTCGCGTACGGCGGGCGCGGGTGTGCTGCCGTCGGTTTTCGCGCTCTCCTTCGGATCGAGCCTTTCCGCCATTCCAGGATCCCTCTTGGCCACCATTCTAATGCCTTTCGCGGGTTGCCGGGGCTCCCGGGCAGAGAAGGAACCACCGGCGGTGAGCCCGCTCACCGCCCCGTTCCCCCGAGTCTTGCCCCGACCGAACCATACCGGCTAAACTGAACGGAAAGTGATCGCCAAGGCCTCTCCGGACGCCGTCAAGCCGTTCCTCGAGCGCCTCGCCGAGGGCGTCGTCGTGTGCGACGGGGCCATGGGGACGATGCTCTACGCGCGCGGGGTCTTCCTGAACCGCTGCTTCGACGAGCTAAACCTCTCGAACCCCAACCTCGTCCAGAGCGTCCACCGCGAGTACCTCGAGGCGGGGGCGGACGTGATCGAGACGAACACGTTCGGGGCGCACCGCTTCAAGCTGGGGCCCCACGGGCTCGAGGCCCAGGTCCGCAAGATCAACCACGAGGGGGCGCGGCTCGCCCGGGAAGCCGCGGGCGGGGCCGCCCTCGTGGCCGGCTCCATCGGCCCCGTGGGCAAGCCCCTGGCGCCCATCGGCAACATCCCGTTCGAGGACGCGAAGGCGGCCTACCGCGAGCAGGTGGAGGGGCTGCTCGAGGGTGGGGTCGACGTGTTGATGATCGAGACCATGCCCTCCCTCGACCAGGCCCGGGCGGCCCACGAGGCGGTGCGTCAGCTGACGGCCGATCTGCCCGTGGTCGTGAGCCTGACCTTCAACGAGGAGGGGACGACGCTCTACGGCGACACCCCGGAGGACGCGGTGCGCACCCTCGAGGGATGGGGGGTCCAGGCGGTCGGGGCCAACTGCAGCCAGGGGCCCCAGGCCATGCTGCTCACCATCCAGCGCATGGCCGCGGTGGCCACCACCGCGAAGCTATCGGCCATGCCGAACGCGGGGGCGCCCGCCCTTGTGGACGGCCGCTACGTCTACCTCTGCACGCCCGAGTACATGGCCTCCTACGCACGGCGCTTCATCGCGGCGGGGGCCAACCTCGTGGGGGGCTGCTGCGGCACCACCCCCGCCCACATCAAGAACCTCGTGCGCTCGGTCCGCATGTTGCAGCCGAGCCGGGAGACGGTCACGGTGCTTCCTCCGACCCGGGCCAAGGAGGCCCCCACCCCCGTCCCACGGGAGGAGAAGACGGCGCTCGCCCGGAAGCTCGGGAAGAAGTTCGTGGTCTCGGTGGAGCTGGACCCGCCCAAGGGTGTCGACCCCGGACAGGTCCTGGAGCGCGCCCACTACTGCAAGGAGCGGGAGGTCGACGCGATCAACGTGGCGGACGGGCCTCGCGCCTCGGCGCGCATGAGCGCCCAGGCCCTCTGCGTGCTCGTGCAGAACAAGGTGGAGATCGACACCATCCTGCACTACACCTGTCGCGACCGGAACCTGCTCGGAATGCAGTCGGACCTCCTGGGGGCCTACGCCCTGGGCCTGCGCAACATCCTGGCCATCACCGGCGACCCCCCGAAACTGGGGGACTATCCGGACGCGACCGCGGTGTACGATGTGGACTCCATCGGCCTCATCCGCATCATGGACCACCTGAACCACGGCTGCGACCTGGCGGGGAACCTGATCGGCCCCGCCCTGGGCATCCACATCGGCTGCGGGGCCGACCCCAGCAAGCCGGACATGGAGAAGGAGGTGCGGCGGCTGGAGCAGAAGGTCGAGGCGGGAGCCGAGTACATCATGACCCAGCCCATCTACGATCCCCGGACCCTCGAGCGTTTCTTCTCCATGATCCGGCATATCAAGGTCCCGATCCTGGTGGGGATCCTGCCCTTGTACTCGCACCGCAACGCGGAGTTCCTGCACAACGAGGTGCCGGGGATGCGCATTCCCGACGAGATCCGCGAGCGGATGAAGAAGGCGGGCTCCGGAGAAAAGGCCCAGGCCGAGGGGGTGAGCATAGCCCAGGAGGCGACCCTCGCCGCCCGCGAGGGAGCGCACGGCGTCTACATCATGCCGCCGTTCAACAAGGTCGAGCTGGCCGTGCGGGTGATCGACGTGCTGCATTAGGAGTCCGTCCGAAGAAGTGCCGTTTCGGATGCGCTCCTGGGCCGAGGGGAGGCCAGAGGAGATGCCGCGGACCCGATGGACCTTTCTCCCGCTCCTCCTCGCCGTCCTCTGCGCCCTCCCGGGGCCGGCCCCTGCCGCCGCCCAGAAGGTTCCCGTCTACCCGGGCGGGATCGACGTCGTCAACGTCACCGTGACCGTGCGGGACGCCCGGGGCAACCTGGTCAGCGACCTGGGCCGGGACGACTTCGTCATCTACGAGGACGGCAAGCCGCTCCTGGCCCGGAACGTCCAGGTCTTCGCCCCCGCCGCCGGGGAGGGGAACGAGCAGCCGCTGGGCCTGAACCTCGGCATGCTCATGGACACCAGCGAGAGCATGAAGGCGCAGATCCGGCTCAGCCAGCAGTCGGCGGTGCGCTTCCTGGAGTCGATCCCCCGGGCCCGTGACCTGCTGCTCATCTTCTTCGACCAGGACATCCGCCTCTCGCGCTACAACGACGAGAACCAGCAGGGGCTCTTCGAGCGGATCCTGGAGATCAAGGGGTCGGGCAACACCGCTCTCTACGACGCGATCGGCGTCTACCTCGCCCGCGTGGCCGACTCCAGCGGGCGCAAGGTGCTGGTGATCTTCACGGACGGCGACGACACCACGAGCGCGATCAGCCTGGCCGAGACCATCGCCCTCGTGCGCGCGAGCGGGGTCACGGTCTACCCGATCGCCTTCAACGGCAACTTCGGCCTGGGGACCAACCGCTACGTCTCCGCCCGCGCGATCCTGAACACCCTGGCCGAGTCGAGTGGCGGCCAGGTGTACTCGCCGATCGCGTACCGCGACCTGTCCGCGATCTACCAGAAGATCCTGGACGAGCTGGCCAACCAGTACGTGCTCGGGTTCGTCTCCGACAACCTGGTCCTCGACGGCCGGTACCACCGGCTCAAGGTCGAGGTCAAGCCGAAGGGCCTGCGGGTCCGCCACCGGCAGGGCTACTACGCGGTGCCGGGTGGCAAGCTGAGGCTGAAGGAGCGCTAGCCCAGACGTCCCCTACCCTCCCTCGCCTGTTACCTTTCGTACTATTTCCAGAACGAGTTCGAGGCCGGGATGTCATCCCTCGTCGGGCGGATCGCCGCCCAGGCGCTTCTCGAGGGCGCGCAGGCGACGCAGCAGCTCGGGCAGCCGGGGGAAGACCGCGCTGGCCTTCAGCCACTCGCGGTTCGGGATGGCGGGGTAGCCGGAGATCACGGTCCCCGCGTCCACATCGTGGGGGATGCCGGTCTGGGCGGTGGCGATCACGCCATCCCCTATCTTCAAGTGGCCCGCCACCCCCACCTGCCCAGCCAGGGTGACCCGGTCTCCGATGGTCGAGCTGCCCGCGACCCCTACCTGGCCGGCCAGGACCGTGTCGCGTCCGACCGTGACCGAGTGGCCGATCTGCACCAGGTTGTCGAGCTTGGTCCCCCGCCCGATCCGGGTCTCGCCCAGCGCGGCCCGGTCGATCGCGGTGAGGGCGCCGACCTCGACGTCGTCCTCGATCACCACCGTCCCCATTTGCGGGATCTTGTGGTAGCGGCCTTCCGCGTCCTTCGCGAACCCGAAGCCGTCCGCGCCGATCACCGCCCCGTTCTGGACCACCACCCGGTCCCCCAGGCGGCAGCCCTCGCGCACCAGCACCCCCGAGTGGAGGACACAGTCCTCGCCTACCTGTACGTCCTCGTGGAGCACCACGTGGGGATGGACGACCGAGCGCGCGCCGATCCGGGTGCGTGCTCCCACCACGGCCAGGGCGGCAATGTGCACGCCCTCGCCGAGGGCCGCGGTGGGATGGACCACCGCCGAGGGGTGCACGCCCGGCGGCGCCGCCGCCTTCGGGTGCAGGAGCACCACCGCTCCCGCGAAGGCGAGGTACGGGTTGTCCGACAGCAGGCTGGGGAGCGGGGTCGCGATCGAGGGGTGGACGATGACGGCCGAGGCCTGGGTGGTCCTGAGCCGGACCGCCCACTTCGCGCTGGCCACGAAGGTCAGGGAGCCGGGGCCCGCGGCGTCGATGGGAGCGACGCGATCCACCTCGACCGCCCCGTCGCCCCGCAGGGCGCAGCCCAGGCGGTCGGCCAGCTCGCGAAGGATCAAGGGGTGGCCGGGGGGCTCGCGGGGGCGGCCTTGCCCTTCGCTCCACCGGCGGTGACTGCGCCGTTGAGCTGGGCGCCCTCCTTCACCACGAGGAGGTGGGCGTCCACGCTCCCTTCGACCTTCGCCTTCTCGGCCAGGGTGATGGCGCGGGCCTTGATTTCGCCCTTGAACTCGCCCGCGATCTCGGCGGCGTCGGCCACGACTTTCGCGTCCACCCGTGCCCCCTCGCCCAGGAACAGGCGGCCCGACACGTCCACCTCGCCCTTGAAGCGGCCGAGGATGTGCGCGTCCTTGCCCTTGAGGCGGCCCTCCACGTCCGCCTGGGCGTCGATCAGCGTCGGTTTGTCGTCCGCCATGAGTCCTCCCCGGTCCAGTGCGAATGAACGTGGCCATTCTACGGGAAGCGGAGGAAAGGAGGGAGCGGGGGTCAGCCCCGGGCTGGATCGACGCGTTGACCTGACCCCGGGGTCCTCCTATGATCCCGGCCGTTGCCATGAAGCGGCCGAGCCTCCCAGGGTTGCTCGCCGGACTGTTCTTCCTGATCGGAGGCGCCGCCGCCGCGGGGCCGCCGGTCAAGGTCATCTTCGACACGGACATGGCCTCCGACGTGGACGACGTGGGCGCCCTGGCCACGCTCCACGCCCTGGCCGACCTGGGGGAGGCGGAGATCCTGGCCGCGGGCATCTCCTCGCGCAACGAGCACGTCGGGCCTTGCCTGGACGCGATCAACACCTGGTACGGCCGGCCGGACGTCCCGATCGGCTACCAGCGTTGGCTCCAGGTGGGCTACCCGAAGGACGCGGGCGACCCCACCGAGTCGAAGTACGCGGAGGCGGTGGGGAAGGCCTTCCCCCACCGCCTCGCGAAGAGCAGCGACGCCCCCGACGCGGCCCCCCTCTACCGAAAGGTCCTGGCCGGGCAGCCCGACGGGAGCGTGGTGATCGTCTCGGTCGGCTTCCTCACCAACCTGAAGAGCCTGCTCGACACGCCACCCGACGCGGCCAGCCCCCTGAGCGGCGAAGAGCTGGTCCGGCGCAAGGTCAAGCTCTGGGTCTGCATGGGAGGGAAGTTCCCCAACGGGCGGTTCGAAGACGGCGACGGCGAGTACAACGTGAAAGTGGACACCGCGGCCTCCGTCCGGGCCCTCCACGACTGGCCCACCCCGGTCGTCTTCTCGGGCTTCGAGATCGGGGCGCGCGTCTTCACCGGCGAGCGGCTGCGGGCCGCTCCCGAGACGAGCCCGGTCCGCGCCGCCTATCTCCACTTCAACGGGCTCGCGAACCGGCAGAGCTGGGACCAGACGGCCGTGCTCTACGCCGTCCGCGGCCCGCGGGATTACTGGACCGAGTCCGAGCCGGGTCTCTGCCTCATGCACGCCCGGGTGGGCTTCGGCTACAACGAGTGGGTCCCCACTGCCCGCAAGAGCCACCGCTACCTGATCGAGAGGATGGCGCCCACGGAGCTGGCGCGGGTCATCGAGGACCTGATGACGCGGCCGCCCCGATGAAGCCGCGGGGGCCGTGCTAAGATCCGGCGCGTCCCTTGGAGCAGATCGGCAAGTACCGCATCCTCGAGAAGATCGGACAAGGGGCGAGCGGTAGCGTCTACAAGGGCTACGACGCCGCCCTCGGCCGTCACGTGGCGGTCAAGATCATCTCGGACGTCGGAGCCGACGAGACCGGACGCCGGCGCTTCCAGCGCGAGGCGCAGTCCGCGGCCCGCCTCGCCCATCCCCACATCATCACCGTGTACGACTTCGGCCCCCGCGGTCCCCGGGCCGGCCAGCTCCAGGTCCCCATCGGGATCGCGCAGCGCCCCGGGCAGCGGCAGACCCTCGGGCTCGCGGCCGGCTTCGGCTCCCCCGAGCCCGGCCCGCGCGGGAGCCCTCCCGCTCGTGATGGGCGGCATCCTCTTGGCGGCGATCGCGGCGGGGGCGGTCCTGCTGACGCGCACGGGGCCGGCGCCCCCAACCCCCGCGACCGGGAGCGCCACCGACCGGCAGGTCGACAAGCTGGCCCGGGCCGTGGTGGAGACCCAGGTCGAGCTGGCGCGGAGGCGGATGGAAGCCGGCGACTACGAGGACGCCGCTCGGCAGGCCCAGAAAGCGCTCCGCCTGGCCGACGACCCGGGCGCGAAGAAGGTCCTGGCCGAGGCCAAGAAGGCCATCGACGAGATCGAGCAGGCGGTGGGCGACGCGCGTACCGCGGTCGACAAGGCCGACAAGGCGCGCGCCGCGGGCGCCTATTGGAAGCTCCTGGAGCTGGCTCCCGACCACCCCTCGGCCGGGGAGCTGACGGGAAGGCTCGACGCGGCGTTCCGTGCACGTGCCGAGCAAGCGCAGGGCGAGGCGGCGAAAGCCCGCCAGGCGGCGGACAAGGCCCAGGCCAGCCGGGTCGAGAGCTTTCAGGAGGGGGCCTCGCTCTTCCGGGATGGCGAGGCGGCGTTCCGCGGCAAGAAGTACGCCGCCGCGGCCCGGGAGTTCATGCGGGCCCGGGTCCGCTTCGCGCGGGCCCAGCGTACCGGCCGATAGCGCGCCTTCCCGAGGCCGCATCGTGCCCGTGTGATACGATCTCCGGCACATTTCTCTCCGGGGAAAGGCTTCCGCGGCGCTCGCCGCCTTCGAGGCGATGAGTTGGAGCAGCTCGGGAAATACAAGATCCTCGACAAGATCGGCGAGGGGGCCATGGGCGAGGTGTACAAGGCCCACGACCCCGTGCTGAACCGCTTCGTAGCCATCAAGACCGTGGCCGCGACCCTCACGGCCGACGAGCAGTTCCGCAAGCGCTTCCACCGGGAGGCGCAGTCCGTGGCCGCCCTCAGCCACCGCAACATCGTCACCGTCTTCGAGTTCGGCGAGGAGCAGGGCATCACGTACCTCGTGATGGAGCTGCTCGAGGGGACCGACCTCAAGGATCTCATCCACCGCCGCGCGCTGCCCCGCCTCGACGACGCGCTGCTGATCATCGAGCAGATCTGCGACGGCCTGGCCTACGCGCATCGCAAGGGCGTGGTCCATCGCGACCTGAAGCCCGCGAACATCCACATCCTGGCCAAGGGCCAGGTCAAGATCATGGATTTCGGGCTGGCGCGGCTGGGCGCCTCCGACATGACCCGCTCGGGCACGGTCATGGGGACCCCGAACTACATGTCTCCCGAGCAGGTGCGGGGGGAAAAAGTGGACGCCCGCTCCGACGTGTTCTCGGTGGGGGCTCTCGCCTACGAGCTCCTGGCCGGCCACAAGCCCTTCGAGGCGGACAGCCTGCACGCCGTCCTTTACCAGGTGCTGGACCAGGATCCGGAGCCCATCCGCAAGTCGATCCCGGAAATGCCGATCCCCGTGGTGCAGGTGGTGGACAAGGCGCTCGCCAAGGACGCCGCTCGCCGCTTCCAGAGCGCGGGGGAGCTGCGGAAAGCGCTGGGGGCCGCGCGGCGCGCCATCGCCGCCGGGCGGGCGGCGGCCATGGCGCTGGGAGCCGAGGACCCGGAGACCACGCTGACGGGGCGGGACAGCCCCACCCTCGTCGAGAGCTCGTCCCCGACCGCTCCCCGGATCCAGGCCATCGGGGGCCGGGAGCCGCATCCCCTGGTGACCGGCGCCACTGCTCTCGACCCCACGCGGATCGAGTTGGGGGAGAGCGAGCTGCTCGCCACCGCTCGGCCCGACCGGACCGTGCGGGGAATCGCCGTCCGCGAGGAAGGCCGGCCCTCGAGGCGGTGGCTCAAGATGGGCGCGGTGGTGGGGGTGGGAGTCGCGGTGGCCGCGGGATTCTGGGCGTGGTCGTGGCAGGCCAGGAAGCCCGCGCGGCCGGCGGCCGAGATCGCCCAGGAGCAGGAAGGGATCCTGAAGGACACCCTGATCGCCGGGCAGATCGAGCTGACGCGGAGCGAGCTCGACAACAAGGACTACCCGGCGGCGATCGCCCAGGCCCGACGCGTGCTCGAGCTCGATGCCGGGAACGCCGAAGCCCAGGAGCTCATGCGCAGGGCCGAGGCCGCCCTTCACGATCTCGAGGCGGCGGCCGGGGAGGCCCGCGAGGCCTTCCGCCGGGGCGACACCGCGGCCGCCACCCGGGCCCTCGGGCGCGTTCTTGCCATCGACCCCCGCCATCCGGTGGCGGGGGAGCTGACCGCCGCCCTCAACCAGCACTTCCGGACCCAGGCCGAGGAGGCCCGCGCCCGGATGGCGCGCGCTCGCGGCGAGGCCGAGCAGGCGCGCGCCCGATCGAACGACGAGTTCCAACAGGCGGCGCGCATCGCGGACGCCGCCGACGGCCTCCTGAGCAAGGGCCAATTCGGCGAGGCGACCCAGCGCTTCCTCGAGGCGGGCGATGCCTTCGACCGCGCCCGCCGGGCGGCGGAGGTCGCGGCGGCGGTGGCGGCGGCCAACGCGGCCCGGGCGGCGGCCGTCCAATCCCTCCCTTCGGCTCGCCCGAGCGCGCCCACCAACGCGGCTCCGAGCCTGGCCCCGCCGTCGCAGGCGCCGTCCCTGCCGCCGGCCGGACACCCTCTATCCGTCCCGGTAGCCGCTCCGCCGGCCGCCCCCGGCCCCGAGTCCTCGGTGCGGCGCGTGATCGCCGACTATGCCCGCGCCATCGAGACCCACGACGTCGGGCTCTTCAAGACCATCAAGCCCGACCTCTCGGCGGAAGACGAGAAGCGCCTGCAGGAGGCGTTCAAGGCGATCCAGTCCCAGCAGGTGGGGATCACCATCGACGCGGTCGAGATCGACGGCGCGAAGGCGATGGTGCGGGTCTCCCGCCGGGACACCATCAACGGCAAGCCGCAGCGCCCGCAGCAGCAGACCTTCCGCCTGGTGCAGAAGGGCGGATCCTGGTCGATCCAGTCGATCGGCCAGTGAGGTCGGCTAGAAGGTGTAGTCGATGCCGAAGACCGGCGTGACCTTGTCCTGCAGGCCGCCCGTTCCGATCGAGAACAGGACGTTGCCCACGAGCAGCAGGTTCCCCACCGGGTTGACCTTGAGGCCCACCGACCCCAGGAGGAGGTTCAAGTTGCCGCTCTCGGTGGTCAGGTCGGGGCGCGTGGTCTGCCGGATCGTGGGGTCGAGGCGCGTCCGATACTGGTAGACCTTCTGGGTCTCGATCAGCCGCTCCGTGTTCAAGAGCGTGCGGCCCACGAGGTCGGCGGCCACCGTCACCCGGCGGTGGGGCACGGCGTCGAAGCCGACCGTGTAGTTGAGCTCGTTCGGCAGGTCGCCGGAGAAGTCGCTTCCCCCGCTCGAGAACGTGTAGCCGAGGTTGGCCCGGGGCGAGAATCGGCCCGTGCGGCCGCCCGCCACCAGGTAGAGCTTGGCCTGGGTGGCGCCCGAGCCGAGCAGGTCGCTCTCCTTGCCGCTGGGGACCCGCAGGTCCAGGGCGCCCGCCACGTTCAGGGAGGAGCGCGAGAGGAAGTGGTACTTGGCCCGGAACAGGATGTCTCCCAACCCGTGGGCGCTGCCGCTCTCCTGATAGGTGTGGGTGTTCTGGTCGTCGGCGAAGGTGTGGATGACGAAGGGGTCGGGGGCGGTGGCCAGGTGCTCGATGTCGGCGCTGATCCGCGCGTCGAGCTTGATGTCCTGGTAGGGGATGGCCACCCCGAGGTCGAGCTTCTCCGTGATCCCGTAGTTCGCGAAGAAGACCGTGGTCTTGGCCTCCAGGTCGATGGCGAGCTTGGCCCCGATGATGTCGCCCTCGAACCAGGGGTCGAGGTCGGTATGGTCGCCGTTGGTGTCGATGTGGACGAGGAAGAGGTCGAGGTCTCCCGATTTGAGGTCCTTCCCCTCGAACCGGTCGAAGGTCGCGTCCTGGAACGTGACCCCGAAGCTGAACTTCCCCTTGCCCGCGGTCTGGGGCCGCTCTGCGAACAGCGGGCCGAAGGAGTCGGTGGTGCGGTTGTAGACTCCAAGGCTGGAGTCGAAGGTGAACGTGAAGCCTCCCGAAGAGGAGCCGACGGGGAAGGTGGAGATCTGGGAGGCGATGCCCCGGTTGAGCTGGCTCAGGGTCGCCTGGGCGCTGGGCTGCGAAACGAAGTGGGCGGCGTGGCTGAAGGCCGGCACCGGATTGGCCTTGAGCACGACCGGGTTCGCGGGGGAGAAGAACCGCAGCAGCAGCTCCGCGAGTCCCTGGGAAGTGTCCTGCGCGTGAGCCACGGATCCGAGGGCAAGGAAGGCACCGAGAACGAGGCAGATCCGCCGCATCGAAGACCTCCAGCCGGAGGGAGCCAGGGAGAGCGACCGTTGCCGAGGAGGATAAGGGCTGGCTTCCGCCGAAGTCAAACCTCGCCGCCTTTTGTTACGATGGGTGACCTATGAGCCGGATGCGCGCCGAGGAGCCCCGCCTCACCCCGGCCCCCGCGGACAGCCGTTTCGGCCTGACCAGCGACTTCGAGCCCCGGGGCGACCAGCCCCGGGCCATCGAGGAGCTGGTCTCGGGGCTCGAGCGGGGGGACAAGCACCAGGTCCTGCTGGGGGTGACGGGCAGCGGCAAGACCTTCACCATCGCCTCCGTCCTCGCCCGGATCAACCGGCCGACCCTGGTCCTCGCCCACAACAAGACCCTGGCCGCCCAGCTCTACCAGGAGTTCAAGACCTTCTTCCCCGGGAACGCGGTGGAGTACTTCGTCTCCTACTACGACTACTACCAGCCCGAGGCATACGTCCCCCAGTCCGACACCTACATCGAGAAGGAGGCGACCATCAACGAGGAGATCGACCGCATGCGCCTCTCCGCCACCCGCAGCCTCTTCGAGCGGCGCGACGTCGTGATCGTGGCCTCCGTCTCCTGCATCTACGGCCTGGGCTCTCCCGAGGCCTATTACGGGATGCTGCTGTTCGTCCGCCAGGGCGAGACCCTCGACCGCCGGGAACTCCTGGCCAAGCTGGTGGAGGCCCGCTACGACCGGAACGACATGGACCTCAAGCGCGGGACCTTCCGGGTGCGGGGCGACGTGGTGGAGATCGTTCCCGCCTACGAGGAAACCGGGATCCGGATCGAGCTGTTCGGGGACGAGGTGGAGCAGATCAGCGCCTTCGATCCCCTGACCGGGAAGGTCACCGCGCGCCTGGCCCAGGTGGCCATCTACCCCTCCAGCCACTACGTGACCCCGCGGCCCCGCCTCACCGACGCCATTCGCACCATCGAGGCGGAGCTGCTGGTCGAGAAGGAGAAGCTGGAGCGGCAGGGGAAGCTGCTCGAGGCCCAGCGCCTCTACCAGCGCACGATGTTCGACCTGGAGATGCTCCGGGAGACCGGCCACTGCCACGGCATCGAAAACTACTCGCGCCACCTTTCGGGGCGCGCCCCCGGGGAGCCGCCCCCCACCCTCCTCGACTACCTCCCCAAGGACGCGCTGATGGTGATTGACGAGAGCCACCAGTCGGTGCCGCAGGTCCGGGGCATGTACCACGGCGACCGGCAGCGCAAGAGCACGCTCGTGGAGTTCGGCTTTCGCATGCCCTCGGCCCTCGACAACCGGCCCCTGAACTTCGAGGAGTTCGAGGGCCGCCTGGGGCAGGTGATCTACGTCTCCGCGACCCCCGGTCCCTACGAGCTGCACAAGTCCGAAGGGGTGGTGGTGGAGCAGGTCATCCGGCCCACCGGCCTCATGGACCCGAAGGTCGAGGTCCGGCCGGTCAAGGGCCAGGTGGACGACCTCCTGGCCGAGATCCGGGTGCGGGCCGCCCGCAACGAGCGCGTCCTCGTCACCACCCTCACCAAGCGCATGGCGGAGGACCTCACCGAGTACTACCACGACCTCGGGGTGCGCGTGCGCTACCTGCACTCCGACATCGAGACCCTGGAGCGCGTGCGCATCCTGCGCGACCTGCGCAAGGGGGAGTTCGACGTGCTGGTGGGGATCAACCTCCTGCGGGAGGGGCTCGACCTGCCCGAGGTGTCGCTGGTGGCCATCCTGGACGCGGACAAGGAGGGCTTCCTGCGTTCCTCCGGCTCGCTGATCCAGACCATGGGCCGGGCCGCCCGCAACGTCGAAGGAACGGCCGTCCTCTACGCGGACCAGCGGACGGACTCCATGAAGGCGGCCCTCGAGGAGACCAGCCGCCGTCGCGCCCTCCAGGAGTCCTACAACCGCGAGAACGGAATCACCCCGGAGAGCATCAAGAAGAACATCGGCGAGCTGCTGTCCTCGATCTACGAGGCCGACTACGCCGTCATCCCCGAGGTGGCGGAGACGCCCGAGGAGCGCTACCGGTCCCTGGAGGAGCTGGAGCGCGAGGTCAAGGCTCTCGAGAAGCAGATGCGCGAGGCGGCCAAGGCCCTGGAGTTCGAGAAGGCGGCCGAGATCCGCGACCGGGTCAAGGCCCTCCGGGCCCGGGAGTTCGGGCTCAAGTAGGCGATGCCCTTCTACCTCCTGCTCTCCGCCTTCACGATCTGGATGGCGGTGGAGGCGGTGCGGCGCGGCCAGGCCGGAAGCTGGCTCTGGATCATCCTGTTCTTCGGCCCCCTGGGGGCCGCCGTCTATTTCTTCTCCGAGTACCTGGACCATCCCTGGCGCTGGGGGGCGGCGGCCGGCCGCAAGGTCACCGCCGACGAGGTGCGCCGGGCCCAGGCCGACGCGAAGCGCCTCGACACCGCGGCCACCTGGGGCCACCTGGCCTCGCTCCTGCGCGTCCGCAAGGAGTTCCCCAAGGCGGCGGAGGCGGCGGGGAACGCGCTGGAACGCGACCCCAAGAGCCGGGACGCCCGCTACGAGCTGGGCCTGGCCCTCTTCGGGACGGGCCGGCCGGCGGACGCAGTCCCCCACCTCCGGGAGGTCGTCGCGACGGACCGCTTCTTCGACACGGGAGACGCCCTCTTCGCGCTGGCCGAGGCGGAAAAGGCCAGCGGCGACTTCCCGGGCGCGCGCGCGGATTTCGAGGAGCTCTCCGGCCGGTCGGGCCGGCCCGAGATCCTCTACGCCCTCGCCGAGGTCCAGGCGCGCCTGGGTGATCGCGAGTCCGCGGCCCAGTCGCTTCGCCGGATCGTCGAGGAGGCCGATCTGGTCCCCGGCTACCTGCAGCGCAACGTCAAGCCCTGGGTGAGGAAAGCCCGGCGAGCCCTGAAGCGGATGGGCTCGAGCTAGCCTCAGCCTACTAGCCGATCCGATCCAGGGGCATGGGCCGGCCGAAGTGGTAGCCCTGAGCGTGGGTGAAGCCCACCTTGGCGCAGATGTCGGCCTCGGCCGGGGTCTCGACGCCTTCCGCCACCGTCTTGACCAGCAGCTCGCGGGCCGCCGCCACCAGCGAGGCCAGCAGCCGCCGACGCGAGGCAGGCGCCTGGTCGATGCCGGAGATGAAGCGGCGGTCGAATTTGAGGAAATGGGGCGGCGCCTCCGCCAGCTCGAGCAGCCGCGCCTGGCCGGCCCCGAAGTCGTCGTAGGCGATCCCCACGTTGATCTCGGAGAGCTTGGTGCGCAGCCAGACGATGAACTGCGTCTGGGCGAGCGCGCTCTCGTGGATCTCCAGGGCGAGGTCGAGCTGGGGGGCGAGGCGGCGCAGCTCCTCCAGGGACTCCAGGAGCCCCGGCGTCTCCATCTCCGCGGGGTGGGTGTTCAGGAACAGGGTCGGCAGGCCGTGGCGATCCTTGACCATCTCCACCGCCTTGCGGCGGAAGAGCCGGCTGAGCTCCCCCTCCTTGCCGATGTCGGCCGCGATCTTGAAGAGCTCGATCGGGCTCTCCGGCAGCTTCGGGTGCGTGCCCCTTCCCAGCACCTCGTAGGCGTCCACCTGACCGCCGGGCAGCCGGACGATGGGTTGGAACAGGACCGTGACCGCGCCCTCTTCCAGCAGCTCTCTCAGCTCCCGCGTGCCCTCCGCGAAGCCCTGGGGGAGCAGCCCCGGGCCGATCGAGACCGTGCCGTGGCCGAGAGCGCCCTCCGTCGGCGCGGCGACCCGCTCCAGCCGCCCGACCCGGAACTCGAAGTCCGCGAAATGAACGATGTCGCCTTCGCAGAGGGGCAGGTCGTCCACGGGCTGCCGGTTCACGAATGTCCCGTTCGTGCTCCCGAGGTCGCGCAGCCGCAGGCTTCCGTTCGCCTCGTAGATCTCGGCGTGCTCCTTGGAGACGAGCTGGGACGGCAGCACGAGGTCGAGGCCCGGCATCCGGCCAATCCGGAAGGGGAGGGGGGCGATCGGCATGCGCCGGAGCTGCCTGCCGCGGTCGACCAGGCTCTCGAGGAGCCACTCGTGGCGAAGGTCCACCGCCACTTTGGCGTCAGCGAGAAGCCGAAGGGCCGCCCGGGCTCGTTGGGCGTCGCCCGGCGCGAGGTTGAGGGTGTCGTTCCGTACTGACTGAGCCATCTGCGCAGTGTCAAGCAAGTTCCGGGCCGCCTCGGGGGAGCCGATCGCGATGGGCCAGCCGTTTTGTCCAAGTCATTCCCAGGCAAGTGGATTCCGAGCTGGGTCCCGGCACGAATCGGCTCGTCCCGTGGCCCATGTCCGATCGCCTGACCGACTTTCGGCGTGCGAAAGGAACGGCTACCGCACGAACTCCAGGCTGCCCCGAACCGCGGTCTTGCACGAGGGGCAGACCCCGTGGGTCAGCTGGGGAGCGATTCCGAGGAAGAGCTCGAGCCGCTGAGCCGCTGCCTCGACCTCGACCCAGGCGCCTTCCGGCAGCTTCACCTTCTTGCACCAGCTACAGAGGGTCAGGAAATCCCTCGGGCGGGGGTTGGCCTCGCGAGGATGGGCGCGCCCCCGGTTCTCCACCAGGACGGTCTGGTTCCGGCATTCCAGGCCGCCGTTTTCGAGCGGTCGCACTTCCATCTCCATGTGCCAGCGCTCGTTGGGAGTTTCGCATCGGAAGGGCACGCGGATGGCCTGCCCGGTCCTCCGGGCGCGCCGGAACACGAGCCGGTAGAGCTGGACGCTCACGGGATCGGCGACGAAGTCCGCGAAGGGACGGCCGAGAACCGCGGCCTCGGTCAGCTCCGGGGAGCCGCTCGCGCGCGCCGACTCGATCCAGCCCTCGCTGACGAAGGTGATCGCGTCGTCCGGGTCCAGGCGCACGACGCTCAGTAAATCCCGCACGGGATCATTAACGCACAGGTGCGCTCGCCGCGCAAACGCCGTGATCCGGGGCGCGGTTTGCAGTAGTCTCAAGGGACCCGCCATGAGCGCCACGCTCCTGTGCCCGGCCTGCGCGGACCCGATCCGCGAGGCGCACCGGTTTTGCCCGTCCTGCGGCACGAGCCTGGACGTTTCAGAGACGCCCACCGGCACCGCCCCCCGGCCGGCTACGCCCGGCCCGAGGCGTGCGAGCGACCCGGCCCGACCGAAGAGCGGCGGCTCCTCGGCCGGCGCAACCGGCATCTCCGCCGAGGCCGCGCAGGGCCGGTTCCCGCCGGGGACGCTCCTCGCCGACCGATACCGCATGGTGGGACTGCTCGGCAAGGGCGGAATGGGCGAGGTCTACCGCGCCGACGACCTGAAGCTCGAGCAGCCGGTCGCCCTCAAGTTCCTCCCGCCGGGCCTCGAGGCCGACCGGGAGCGGCTCGAGCGCTTCTACGACGAGGTGCGGATCGCCCGCCAGGTGACCCACCCCGCGGTGTGCCGGGTCTACGACATCGGGGAGGTGGAGGGCCAGCACTTCCTGTCCATGGAGTACGTGGACGGGGAGAACCTGGCCTCCCTGCAGCGGCGCATCGGGCGCCTGCCCGCGGACAAGGCCCTGGACATCGCGCAGCAGCTCTGCGCCGGAGTGGCGGCCGCTCACGACAAGGGCGTGCTGCACCGCGACCTGAAGCCGGAGAACGTGATGCTCGACGGCCAGGGCAAGGTTCGCATCACCGACTTCGGTCTGGCCGGCCTCGAGGACACGATCCGGGGTGACGACGTGCGCTCGGGGACGCCGGCCTACATGTCCCCCGAGCAGCTCACGGGCCACGAGGTGACGGCCCGCAGCGACGTCTACTCCCTCGGCCTCGTCCTCTACGAGCTGTTCACGGGCAAGAAGGCGTTCGAGGGGAAGACGTTCGCGGAGCTGCTGCGCAAGCACCGCGACGAGAGGCCGATCGAGCCGGCCCTGATCGTCCCCGACATCGCGCCCGCGGTGGAGCGCACGATCCTGCGCTGCATCGAGAAGGAGCCCTCACGGCGGCCCCCGTCGGCCCGGGCGGTCTCGGTCCTGCTCACCGGGGGCGACCCGCTGGCCGCGGCGATCGCGGCGGGGGATACGCCCTCGCCGGAGCTGGTGGCGGCGGCGGGCGAATCGGAAGGCCTGAAGCCGGGAGTGGCGGGCGCCTGCCTGGCCAGCATCCTGATCGCGCTCGCCCTCAGCTCCGTCGTCTACCGCCTGGGCAGCTTGCTCGACCGGGTGCCGGTGAGCAAGTCCCCCGCGGTTCTCGAGGACCACGCCCGCGATTTCATCCGCCGGATGGGCCACCCTGCGCCCGAGGCCGACGCCGACACCGGCTTCGGCGTGGACGGGGACTACCTGCGCGACGTGAGCGATAAGGATCCCTCTCCCGGTCGCTGGGAGGGCCTCGCCACCGGCCAGCCCGCGGTCGTCTCGTTCTATTACCGTCAGAGCCCGCGGCCGCTGATCTCGACCTCTGTGACCGGTGTCGTCTCCTGGTTCAATCCGCCGCTCCAGCTCTCGGGGATGGCCGGGGTCCGCTTCGACCTGCGGGGCCACCTGCTCGCCTTCTACTCGATCCCGCCCCAGTTGGAAGAGTCTGCCCCGGGGGCGGGCCCCCCTGATTGGACCCCCCTATTCGCGGAGGCCCGTCTCGACCCGGCGCGCCTGCGCCCGGCGGCCCCTACCTGGACGCCGCCCTTCTTCTGTGATGCGCGCGCGGCCTGGGAAGGCACCTATCCGGATCGTCCCGACCTCCCGATCCGCGTGGAGGCCGGTGCCTACCGCGGCCGACCGGTGTCGTTCTTCATGGTGGCCCCCTGGACGCGTCCCGAGCGGATGGAGCCGGAACGGATCGCGCCTCTCCGGCAGATGCTGCGGGCCGTCCTCTCTGTGCTCGTGGTGCTTCTCACGGGCGCGGGGGCCGTCCTCGCGCGCCGCAACGTCAGGCTGGGCCGCGGCGATCGGCGCGGCGCCTTTCGCCTGGCGCTTTCCATGTTCGCCCTGGTGATCCTCGTGTGGGGATTGGCCGTCCACCACGTGGCCGACCTGGTCAGCGAGACCGGCCTGGCCGCGAAGGGGGCGTCAGGGGCGGTGCTCCTGGCGGCCTTGGTCTGGCTCTTCTACCTCGCCCTCGAGCCGTACGTGCGCCGGCTTCGCCCCCGCACCCTCGTGTCCTGGACACGCCTCCTCACCGGCGGCTTCCGCGACGCCGTGGTCGGCCGCGACGTCCTGATCGGCGGGGCGTGGGGGGCCCTTCTAGCGGTTTGCCTGCTCCTGGCCTGCATGGTTCCGCAGTGGCTCGGTCAGCCGCCGGTGAGCCCCTGGCGCGGCGTCTACGAGGCTCTCCTCGGCACACGCGAGCTGCTGGCCTTCACCTTCGGGCTGCTCGTCGACGCCATCCAGCTCGGCATGGGCGCGCTGCTCCTGTTCCTCTTGCTGCGGCTGCTGCTCCGTCGCGACGGGCTGGCCACCGGGGGCTTCCTCCTTGTCTTGACCGCGATCCAGGTGGTGGAGCTGGTGGGTGATCTGGGCCGCGCCCCCTGGCTTCTCGTCTCCGTGAGCCTCCTGATCATGGGCTCCTACACCTGGCTGCTCCTGCGCTTCGGCCTGCTGTCCGCGATCGCCGGGATCTACGTCCTGCACCTCTTGATCAAGTTCCCCCTGAGCACGGAGCTCGGCTCCTGGCGCGGCGGGCCTACGGTCTTCGTGATGCTGCTCCTGGGGGCACTGGCCGTCTGGGCGTTTCGTATATCGCTGGCCCCGGGCCAGCCGCTTTCGCGTCGGCCGCTTGCCGACTAGCGGCCCCGGCGGAAGACCACCCGGCCGCCCACCATCGTGGTCTCGACCACGACGTCCTTGATCGCCGCGGGCGGCACCACGAGCACGTCCTGACCCAGGATGACCAGGTCGGCGAGCTTGCCCGGCGCGAGGCTTCCCTTGTCCTTCTCCTGGAACTCCGCGTACGCGGAGCCGGCGGTGTAAGCCGCGACCGCCTCGGCCAGCGTGATCTTCTGCTCGGGCACCCAGCCGCCGGGCCGCTTGCCGTCGAGGGTGGCCCGGGTCACGGCCGCGTACAGCGTCGCCATCGGGTTGAGGGGGGCCACGAACCAGTCGGTGCCGAGGGCGAGGCGCACGCCGTGGTCGAGGAAGGAGCGGAAGGCGTAGGTGGTCTTGCTGCGCTCGGGGCCGATGCGCGCGTCCGCCCAACGCCCGTCGTCGATCGCGTGGTACGGCTGGACGGAGGCGATCACCCCCAGGCGGGCGAAGCGCGCGAAGTCGGGCGGGGCCACGTGCTGCGCGTGCTCGATGCGCCAGCGGCGCTCGCGCGGCCCGTTCGCCTTCAGGACGTCCTCGAACAGGTCGAGGGTCATGGCGATGCCGCGGTCGCCGATCGCGTGCATGCAGAGCTGGAGGGAGGCGGCGTCCGCCTTCACGAGCCGCTCCCGGATCCCCTCGAGGGGCTGCATCTCGTCGGAGAGCAGGCCGCGCGCGGCGGGCGCGTCCAGATAGGGCTCGAAGAAGTATGCGGTGGTCGAGCCGAGCGAGCCGTCGGCGTAGCCCTTGACCGCGCCGAGGCGCAGCCACGGCGAGCCGAAGGCCCGGCGCAGGCCGAGCTTCGCCTGGTCTTCCCACTGGGTCTCAAGCGGGGCCGCGTAGATGCGCGCGGTGAGCTCGCCCCGCTCGAGGAGATCGGCGTAGGCGGCCACGTCCTCGTAGGCCGGGTTCATGTCCTGGACGCTGGTCACGCCCAGGGAGGCCGCGTGCTTCAGGCCCTGGCGGATCACGCCGAGCCGCGCCTCGGCCGTCAGCGGCGGGACCACGCGGCTCACGAAGCCCATGGCCGCGTCCTTCAGGAGGCCGGTCGGCTCGCCCCGCGCGTCGCGCACGACCTCGCCGCCCGGCGGGTCCTTCGTGGCCGCGGTGACGCCGGCCAGCTTCAGGGCCAGGCTGTTGGCGACTGCCATGTGGCCGTCGTAGCGGTCCACCCACACCGGGTGGGCCGGGGTCGCCGCGTCCATCCACTGCCGGGTGGGGAGCCGGGGAGGAGCCAAGCCCTGGTCGTCCCAGTTCCCGCCCAGGACCCACTGGCCCTTCGGAAGCGCGCGGGCGGCGGCCGCGATCCGCTGCGTGAACTCCTCGGGCGAGCGCGCGTCCTTCAGGTCCACCCGGGAGAGCTTGGCGCTGCCGTCGACGAAGTGGACGTGAGCGTCGTTGAAGCCGGGGAGCACGCGCCGGCCACCGGCGTCGATCACTTCGGTCGACGGCCCGCGCCAGGCTTCGACCTCGGCCCGGCTGCCCACCGCCACGAGGCGATCACCCAGGATGGCCAGCGCCTCCGCGTCGGGCCGGCTCGGGTCGACCGTCCAGACGCGGGCGTTCGTGACGATCAGGTCGGCCGCGGGGCGGCCCGCCGCGAGGGCGCCGGAGGCCGTGGTCAGCACCGCGGAGAGCCAGAGCGTGTCTTTCATGGCCATGGGCACGCATTGTGGACCGAAGTCGGCGGCTCGCGCCACGGGTGTAAGATCCCGCGGAATGGCCGCGATCACCGTCGAGGAGGCGTTCGCCCACTGCGAGGCGCGGGTGCGGTCCCACTACGAGAACTTTCCGGTGGGGCTCTTCGTGCCCAAGGCCAAGCGCCCCTACGTCCATTCCCTCTACGCCTTCGCCCGGGCGGCCGACGACTTCGCGGACGAGCGGATCTACGAGGGCATGCGCCAGGAGAAGCTCGACCAGTGGGAGGCACGCCTCCACGCGGCTTACGAGGGCCACGCCGAGGACCCGATCTTCGTGGCCCTCGGCGAGACCGTGCGCCGGCTCGACATCCCGAAAGCCCTGCTCCTCGACCTGCTCTCGGCCTTCCGCCAGGACACGGTCAAGAGCCGCTACGAGAGCTGGGAGGAGCTGCTCGATTACTGCCGCCGCTCGGCGAACCCCGTGGGCCGGCTGGTGCTGCTCGTCTTCGGCTACCGCGACCTGGAGCTGCCGCCGCTCTCCGACGCGATCTGCACCGGCCTCCAGCTCGCGAACCACTGGCAGGACGTGGCGGTCGACCTGCGCAAGGACCGCATCTACATCCCGCGCGACCTGCTGAAGCGCTTCTCGGTGGGGGAGTGGGACCTGAACGCGGGGCGCGTGACGGACGGCTTCCGCGGCCTGATGGGCGAGCTGATCGCGCGCACGCGGAGGCTGTTCGAGAAGGGCCGGCCCCTCTGCGACCGTCTGGGCAGCGACCTGCGGTTCGAGGTCCGCCTCACGTGGCTCGGCGGGTCGAGCATCCTCGACCGCATCGAGGCGGTGAGGGCCGACGTGTTTCAGCGCCGGCCGCATCATGGGCTCCTCGACAAGCTCGCCCTCGCCTGGCAGGCCTGGCGGTGGGCGGCGTGAGCACGGGGGCTTCCGCGCGGGTCGCGCGGGAGAGCGGCACCAACTTCTACTACGCGTTCCGCCTGCTGCCCGCGGAGAAGCGGCGGGCCATCTTCGCCCTGTACTCCTTCTGCCGCGTGGTGGACGACTGCGTGGACGAGGAAGGCGGCGAGGGGGAAGCGGGCCTCGGCCGCTGGATGCAGGAGGTCTACCGCTGCTATGCGGGCACCCCCGAGACCGACCTGGGACGCGACCTGGCGGAGACACTCTTCCAGTTCCCGATCCCGCGGTCCTGCTTCGAGCAGATCGTGGCCGGGTGCCGGATGGACCTGACCACGCGCCGCTACGCCACCTGGCCCGCCCTCCGCGTCTACTGCGAGCGGGTCGCCTCGGCGGTGGGCCTGGCCTCGATCGAGATCTTCGGCTACGAGAGCCCGCGCACGCGGGAGTACGCGGTCGAGCTGGGGGTGGCCCTCCAGCTCACCAACATCCTGCGCGACGTGGCTACGGACGCGGCGCGAGACCGGCTCTACGTCCCCCTCGAGGACCTCGCGCGTTTCGGGGTGCCGGAACAGGCGTTGATGCGGCCGGGGGCTGCGCGCCGCCCCGAAGTCACGTCGCTCCTCGCCTTCCAGGCCGACCGCGCCCGCGAGCATTACGAGAAGGCGAGAAGCCTGCTGCCGGCAGGGGACCGCCGCGCGATGCTCGCGGCCGAGATCATGGGCGCCGTCTACCGCGCGATCCTCGGCGAGATCGTGCGCCGCGGCTACCCGCTCGGCCCGCGGGTGGCCCTCTCCCGCCTCCGCAAGGCCTGGATCGCCCTGCGCACGGTTCCCCGCGTTTATTGGGACGTATGAAGGTCGTGGTCGTGGGCGGCGGCTTCGCCGGCCTGGCCGCCGCCATCGCGCTCCAGGAGCGCCGCCATCAGGTCATGCTGCTCGAGCGGCGGGGCGTGCTCGGGGGGCGGGCCACCTCCTACCGCGACGCGATCTCCGGCGAGGACGTGGACAACGGCACCCACGTGATGATCGGCGCCTATGCCGACACCCTCGACCTCGTGCGCCGCGCCGGGGCCGAGGACCTGCTGCTGGAGCAGGACGACCTGCACATCGACTACGTGGACGACCGCGGCTTCACCTCCCTCGACTGTCCACCCCTCGCGGCTCCCTTGCATCTGCTGGCGGGCCTGCTCACCCTGCGCGTCCCCTGGAGCGTCCGTTTCCAGGCGCTGCGATTCGGCCTCGCGGTCCGCTTCGGGAAAACGCCGGCCGGGATCACCCTCGCCGAATACTTCCGGCGCACCGGCCAAGGCGAGGCCGCGCGCCGTCTCCTTTGGGATCCCCTGGCCCTGGCCATCCTCAACGAATCACCCGAGCGGGCGGCGGCGGTGCTGTTCCACCGCGTCTACCGCGACGCCTTCCTGAGCCACCACCGTGCATCGCGCCTGGTGTTCCTGCGCCGCGGCTTCGGGGAGCTGACCGCCCGCCTGGGCCGCTACTTCGAAGGACGAGGGGGTGTGCTCCGACGTCGCGCCCTGGCCGAGGCGATCGAGGTGCGCGACGGCCGGGTCACGGGCGTCCGCTACGTCCAGCGCGCCGAGACGCGGGACGCGATCCGCCGGGGCCAGCCCGACGAAGTGGAGACGCTATCCGCGAACGCGGTGGTGGCCGCGGTGCCGTGGCACGCGCTCGCCCGCCTCCTCCCCGAGGCCCTGCGCGGGCAGGAGCCGTTCGCTTCGGCGGCGGCCCTCCGCGGCTCCCCGATCGTGTCGATCGAGATGTGGCTCGACCGGGTGGTGGTGGACCGCCCGATGGTGGGCCTGCGCGAGGGCGACGTGCAGTGGGTCTTCGACAAGGGCCGCCTCTACGGCCGCTCAGGCGCGCCCCAGCACCTCGCCTTCATCGTCAGCGCCGCCTACCGCGTTTCCCCGCGGCCCAACGCCGAGCTGATCGCCGCCGCCGAGGCCGCCCTCCACCGCTACTTCCCCGCGATGGCCGAAGCCCAGATCCTGCGCACCCTGGTCATGCGCGAAGCCGACGCCACCTTCGCCTCCGACCCGGACGCGGAGGCCAAGCGGCCGCCGCCGCTCACTCCTGTCCGCGGCCTCGTCCTGGCCGGCGACTGGACCGCCACCGGCCTTCCGGCCACGATCGAGGGCGCGGTGAGAAGCGGCCGGCGCGCGGCCGCGTGCGTGGAGGCGAGCGGTTGACGGCACACGTTGGGCAGGGACAGGTGGGGGTCGACGAGGAGGAGCGCGATGATCAGAAGGCAGGGGGCGATGATGCTGGCGGCCGTGCTCCTGGTGGTGCCGCGGGCGGGGGCGGAGGATCCCGCCGAGGCCGCCGTCCTCAAGCGCGAGGAAGCGCGGCTGCAGGCCATGGTGAAGGCGGACGTCGCGGCCCTCGAGGACGTGCTGGCCGACGACCTCAGCTACATCCACGCCAGCGGGAACGCCGACACCAAGCGGGAGTTCATCGACGCGATCCGCACCGGCCGGCTGAGGTACAAGCAGCTCGATCGCGAAGGGGTCGCGGTGCGGGTCTACGGCGAGGTCGCGGTAGTGACCGGACGCGGCCGGTTCCAGGTGCGGTCGGGGGAGAACGACCTCGACGTCCGCCTGCTGTTTACGGACGTGTACGTGAAGCGCGGCGGGAAGTGGCGGATGGTGGCCTGGCAGTCGACGCGGCTTCCCGAGAAATGAGCGGCTTCAGTCCTAGCGTCCCTTGAGGTACTCGGCGTAGGCGAGCAGGGCGCCCCGGTTGTGCTGCTTCACGATCTGCTCGAGGGCCGCGAGGTCCCGGGCCCGCATCGCGGCCAGCAGCGCGCGGTGCTCGTCCTGGGCCTGCTCGACCCGGTGCCTGAGCACGCCGTCGAAGTAGTACCGGCGCAGGCGGTCCCAGTGGGCGAGTACGCGCTCCGTCATCTCGTGGAGCATCGGCATCGCGCTGAGGCGGCTGATCGTCAGGTGGAAGCGTGAGTTGAGGTCCGCCCACTCCTCGTAGCGGCCCGCGCGCAGGGCCTCGTCCATGGCGGTCACGATCTCGTCGAAGCCCACGCTGTCTTTCGCGGTCATGCGCTGGGCGGTGGTCCGGGTGGCCACGATCTCGAGCCCCTCCATGAGCTCGAAGACCTCGGTGATCGACTCCCGGGCGATCGGACTCACCGTGGCCCCCGCGTGGGGGATGTTGGTCACGAGCCCCTCGGACTGGAGGAGCTGAAGGGCCTCCCGCACGGGGCTCGCGCTGACCTGGAGCTCCCGGGCCAGGTCTTCGATGACGAGGCGCTGCTGGGGGACGAGCTCGCAGCGCATGATCGCGTCCCGCAGGGTCTTGTAGACGAACTCCTGCTTGGTGCGGAAGCGCATCGCGGCCGGCCGTTGCAGGACCAGGGGCTCGCCGCCCATGTGTCGAACCTCCAATGCCGCAAGTCTTTATTTGCCCGGTTCATTTCGATTTGTACCACTTGTCCCTTTGTGCTTCAATCCCGCCTCGAGAGACCTCGATCGGGAGCGAGTCCATGCCCTTCAAGCTGAACGTCAACGGCAAGTCGGCCACGGTGGACGTGCCGCCGCAGATGCCCCTCCTCTGGGTGCTGCGGGACGTCCTCGACCTCAAGGGTCCGAAGTTCGGCTGCGGGATCGGCCAATGCGGCGCCTGCACGGTCCACTTCAAGGGCGCGGCCGTCCGCTCCTGCACCCTGCCCGTGTCCACCGCCGCGGGCGGCCCGATCACCACCATCGAGGGCCTGTCGGCCGACGGCTCGCACCCCTTGCAGAAAGCCTGGTGCGAGGTGGACGTGCCCCAGTGCGGCTACTGCCAGGCGGGCCAGATCATGGCCGCGGCCGCGCTCCTGGCCAGCAATCCCCGTCCCACGGACGCGGACATCGACGGCGCCATGGCGGGCAATCTCTGCCGCTGCGGCACCTACCTCCGCATCCGTGAGGCCATCCACAAGGCCGCGTCGGCCCCGGCCGTCAAGCCCGGGAAGTAGGGAGGCGCCATGGACACCCTCGTCGTCGACCGTCGCTCCTTCCTCCGCGTGTCCGCTCTCGCCGGGGGCGGAATCCTCCTGAGCTCCCACCTCGAGAACGTCGAGGCGGGGGCCGAGGCCGGCGAGTTCGCGCCCAATGCCTTCATCCGCATCTCGTCCGAGGGCGGAGTGACCATCATCTCCAAGAACCCGGAAGTCGGCCAGGGGATCAAGACCTCCCTGCCCATGCTGATCGCCGAGGAGCTGGAGGTCGACTGGAAGGCCGTGAAGGTCGAGCAGGCCATCGCGGACGAAGCCAGATACGGCGTGCAGGTCGCCGGGGGCAGCACCTCGACCCCCAACAACTGGGACGACCTGCGCCGGGTGGGCGCGGCCGGCCGCCAGATGCTGGTGAGCGCGGCCGCCCAGACCTGGGAAGCCCCCGAGTCCGAGTGCTACGCCGCCTCGGGCGCGGTGATCCACCGGGCCAGCGGGCGCAAGCTCCTCTACGGCCAGCTCGTGGCCAAGGCGGCGACCCTGCCCGCCCCCGACCTCAAGTCCGTCGCGCTCAAGGACCCCAAGGACTACAAGATCGTCGGCCAGTCGATCCCCGGGGTGGACAACCCCGCCATCGTGACGGGCAAGCCGCTGTTTGGCATCGACGTGAAGGTGCCGGGCATGCTGCACGCGGTGTTCGAGAAGTGCCCGGTGTTCGGGGGCAAGGTGGTGAGCGCCAACCTGGAACGGGTGAAGGCCATGCCCGGGGTACGCCACGCCTTCGTGGTCGAGGGCGGCAGCAACCTGGAAGGCCTGCTGGGCGGGGTGGCCATCGTGGCCGACACCTGGTGGGCGGCGCGCAGCGCGCGCGAGCAGCTCAAGGTGACCTGGGACGAGGGGCCGACGGCGAGCCAGGGCAGCGAGGGCTTCGCCCGCCGGGCCGCCGAGGTCGCGAACCAGCCCGGCGCCAAGAGCCTGCGCAACGACGGCGACGTGGAGGCCGCGCTCAAGGGCGCGGCCAAGGTCGTGGAGGCGGCCTACTCCTATCCGTTCATCGCCCACGCCACCCTGGAGCCGCAGAACTGCACGGCGCACTACAAGGACGGAAAGATCGAGATCTGGGCGCCCACCCAGCTCCCCCAGCCCGGCCGCAAGCTGGTGGCCAGCACCCTCGGCATCCCCGAGGGCGACATCACGATCCACCTGATCCGGGGCGGCGGAGGCTTCGGCCGCCGCCTGCGCAACGACTCCATGGTGGAGGCGGCGTGGATCTCGAAGGCCATCGGAGCGCCGGTGAAGCTGGTCTGGACCCGCGAAGACGACATGCGCCACGACTTCTATCGCCCCGGGGGCTTCCACTTCCTGAAAGGCGGGGTCGACGCCGAGGGCAAGCTCGTGGCCTGGCGGGACCATTTCGTGACCTTCGGCGACGGCGAGAGGTTCGCGAGCAGCTCCGGCATCTCCGACAGCGAGTTCCCGGCCCGCTTCCTCTCCCACTTCCGGCTGGAGGCGACGCACATGCCGCTGGGCGTGCCCACGGGGCCCCTGCGGGCGCCCGGCAGCAACGCCCTCGCTTTCGTCTTCCAGTCCTTCATCGACGAGCTGGCCCTCGCGGCCGGCCGGGACCCCATCCAGTTCCGCCTCGAGCTGCTCGGGCCCCCGCGCATCGTGAGCAACCCCGACGGCCAGGCGGCCTACGACGCCGCCCGCATGCGCGGCGTGCTGGAGCTGGTGGCCGAGAAGTCGGGCTGGGGACGCCGCGCCCTTCCCAAGGGCAGCGGGATGGGGGTGGGCTTCCACTTCAGCCACCGGGGCTACTTCGCCGAGGTGGCCGAGGTGAGCGTCGACCCGGCGGGCCGGCTCAAGGTCCACAAGGTCTGGGTGGTCGGGGACGTGGGCAACACGATCATCAACCCGACCGGCGCCTTGAACCAGGTGCAGGGCTCGGTCATCGACGGCCTGGGCGAGCTTTTCCAGCAGATCACCATCGACCGCGGCCGGGTGACTCAGGGCAACTTCAACGATTTCCCGCTGCTCCAGCTTCCCGACGCGCCGGCCGTGGAGATCCACTTCAAGAAGACCGACCATTCACCCACCGGCCTCGGGGAGCCCGCGCTGCCCCCGGTGGCTCCCGCGGTCTGCAATGCGATCTTCGCGGCCACCGGCAAGCGCATCCGGACGCTGCCCCTCAAGAAGGGCGACCTGCGTACGGCTTAGAGCGGGCGCACCACGTCGGGGAAGCTCCGCCACACGGGCACGCCGCAGAAGTGCTCGCCCTCGGTGCAGGTGGGGGTGATGCGGCCGTGGCGGAGGACGCACGGGGGCCCCATGTGCCGGACGAGGCGCGGGTGGACGGCCCGCACCTGCTCCAGCTCGTCCATGGAGGCCCGGTAGATCTCCTCCTGGGCGTTGAAGCAGGTCCGCATCACCCACTTGTGGGCCAGGTACAGCAGGCTGCCGCTCTCGTGGAAGCGCAGGGCCTTCGCGTTGGGCAGCACGTAGAGCGCGGATTCCAGAGGGACCCCCAGCTCGAGCAGCCGGTTCTTGGCCGCCCAGGCGCGGGCCATGGCTTCCTGGTAGACGGCGAGGGCCCGGGGGTTGGCGGCGACGAGCGGCGGGGTCACGTAGTCCGGGCGCGCGGTGTCGGTCATCGTCATGAGCGGCCGCGAGCCGGGCACCATGCGATGCCGCTGGTCCTGGCTGTCCGCCGTGTGGGAGAGCTTCTTCAGGAACGTGTAGCTCGAATGGTGGAGGGCGCGGGTGAGCGGCGAGTGGACCGCGAGCTGGAGGGTCTCGAGGCGATAGCGGTTCTGCGACGGGTCGAGCGCCCGCTCCAGGGCCTCCGGGTCCGGCAGGGTGTCCGGGGTCGCCCCGAAGACCGCCCGCACCGCCTCGGCCGTGGTCTCCTCGCCGCGCGCCGTGAAGTCCACCAGCAGCGAGGTACGCCCGCCCAGGAGCGCGTCCAGCCGCGCCGCCTCGGCGTCCCCGCCCGCGGCGAGCCGGGGCAGGCGCGCCTCCACGACCTGGTCCGCCGCGAGCGGTCCCTCGCCCACGCGCTCGAAAAAGGCGGGGTCCAGCTCCTTGACCCGGGCCACCATGGCCGCCACCACGGGCTCGCCCTCGCGCGGGGCGTCGCCCGTGCGCATCATCCGCCAGAGCCGGTGCAGGACGATGCCGGAGACCGTGTGGACCATCGAGGTGAACGCAGCCACCGGGATCACGTAGCGCGCGGTCTCGATCGCCTTCTTCTCGGCCTCGCGCTGAACCTTCTTGCGCCGCTTGTCCGAGGCGCCGGGCGTGAGGTGCCGCAGGTCGGAGAGGATGCGAAGGGTGCCTTCCTTGAGCAGCTCCGACAGGCGCCGGTAGGCTTCCCACGCCCCCTCCACCGCCCGGTCGTAGACGGCGCGGGCCTCGGGGGAGAGGCCGGGGGGAACGTAGGCCCTCGTCTCGTCCAGGCGCACGAAGCGCTGGCTCGACTGTTCGGAGTTGTAGAACGGGTGCGAGTGCAGGAACGACCAGACGAACTGCCGGCTCACGTTCTCCAGGCCGAACTCGAAGTGCGCGTGCTGGTAGACCGTGTGGTGGCCCGCCTCGAAGGTGAGGGGGCCGATGGAGTCGCGCTGGGAGGGCGTCACCTCCTCGGGACCCACCACCCGGGGCGAGTAGCAAGTGCGGGCGGCCGCGATCGCCCCGTCGTAGGGATGGACGGAGGCGCTGCGCAGGGTCACGACGGGGGGGCCGGTGAGGATCATTCGTACTCTTCTTCCTCGTCTTCGTGTCCGCCGAGGGTGTAATCGTGGAGCTCCTTGATGAAGGAGAGCGTGCGCATGTCGCGCATCCGGTCCAGGTAAACGTTGCCCTCGAGGTGGTCGCACTCGTGCTGGATCACCCGGGCGTGGAAGCCCTCCGCCTCCACCGTGTAGGGCTTGCCCTGGCGGTCGAGGGCGTCCAGGCGCAGGCGGGCGAAGCGCGGCACCAGTCCCCGCAGGTCGGGGATGGAGAGGCAGCCCTCCCACCCGTCGATCGTCTCCGGGCCGAGGGGCGTGACCTTCGGATTCACGAGGACGGTGAAGGGGACCCCATGGCTTTCATGGGGCCCGGGGACCCCTTCCTCGGCACGCTTGTCGGAGCCGGGCACCTCGAGCACGGCCAGGCGCAGGCTCTCGTGGATCTGAGGGGCGGCCAGGCCGACCCCCTCGTACTCGTACATGGTGGTCCGCATGTCGTCGATCAGGCGTTGGATCTCCGGGGAGCGAATCTCCTCCGGGGTGAGCTCCCGCGCGGTGGCGCGGACCACCGGGTGCCCGATGCGGGCGACCTTCAGGACCGACATGCACCCTGGTCGGGGAACGCCCTCTCGCTCATGGCGGAATGATAGCCTCTCCCGAGGCCAACCTGGAGGAAGATCGAGCCACCATGTGGTCCATGGATCGCCCCCGCTTCCTCCGTCTTGCGGCGGGAGTGCCCGTCGGCCTCGCCGCCCTCGCGGCCACCGCATCGCCCGCGCAGGAACCCCAGCCGATCCCCGCGTTTCCCACCCAGGCGGAAGCCATCACCGCCGACGTGGTGGTCCTCGGCAAGCAGGGCCAGCCGGTGCGTGGCCTCACGAGGGAGGACTTCACGCTTCTCGAGGACGGACGGCCCCAGACGCTGGTCGGCTTCCAGGCCCGGGAGCTGGCCCCTCCGGGCCAGCAGCCACCCCCGGAAGCCGGTGTCGCCGACGAGCGCGTGGCCGCGAACCAGGGAAGCTCGGAGCGGCGCGGCCGCACCTTTGCCTTCCTCGTCGATGACCTGGGGACTCAGGCGCTTCCGATGGAGGACGTGAAGAGGGCCGTCGCGGCCTGGTTGAGCGACAAGGCGGATTCCCGCGACGAGGTCACCCTCGCGACCACCAGCGGAAGCGTCTGGTGGAGCGACAGGGTAGGCCGAGGACGCTCGGACCTCCTGGCCGTCCTGGGCCGCGTCCACGGCAAGAAGCTGCGGCAGCCTCCGTCCGAATGGATGACGGACTGGGAAGCCTATCGGATCGCCGTCTACGAGGATGCCTCGGGCGCGGCCGCGGCCGCGGAGGGTGCGCCGGCGGCGTCCGGACCCCCCGCGGCCCCCGGATCCGGCCCGGCGGGCGGCTCACCGGCTCCCGGCAATCCGAACCGCCTGGGCCGCGTCCTCGATCGCGTGCTGGAACGGTGGGTGACCGCGACCAAGACTCCGAGTGATGTCCGGATGCGGGCGATGGAGCTCTACGACGCCCTGACCCGCCGCATCCAGTCGGTCTTCAGCGCCGTGGAGCGGCTGTCGCGAGGTCTCGCGGGCGCCCGCGGGCGCAAGTCGATCCTGATCTTCTCGGACGGCTTCCTGAACGACACCAACCAGGGCGGCCTCGACCGCGCCATCGATGCCTCGCAGCGCGGGAACACGGCCGTCTATTTCATCGACGCCAAGGGGCTCGCGGGACAGTCCTACTACGGGGCCGACTTTGCGTCGGCGCCCCAACCACTGGACGTCGGCGTGATCAGCATGGAGGAGGTGTTCCTCGAGACCGCGGGCACGGAATCCCTGGCGGAGAACACGGGCGGGGCCTCGATCCGGCACACCAACGACCTCCTGGGCGGCCTGCAGCGGGTGGCCGAGGAGTCGTCGGTCTACTATCTGCTGGGCTACCAGCCGGAGAAGCCGCTCGACGGCAAGTGGCACAAGCTCACGGTCAAGGTCGCCCGGCCCGGAGTGACGGTGCGGACCCGACGGGGCTACCAGGCGACGCCCCCCAGCGTGCTCGAAGCTTCGCGGCCGGCAAGAAGTGGCGGCAAGGCTGGCAAGACGGGTCCTTCGAAGGAGCCGAAGCGGCCCCTCGATCCCGCGGTCATGGCGAGCGGAGCCGACGACGCGATCGCACTCAGGGTGGCGCCCTACGTGCTCGAGGCTGACAAAACGGGCCTCGCCCGGGTCCTGGTCGCGCTCGAAGTGGGCACGTCCACGATCCACTTCTCGGGCACCGGAGACCGCCGGCAGGCGACTCTCGATCTGACGATCCTGGGGCTCAGCCGCGATCAGGCGAGGTTGTTTCCGATCGACGAGCGCATGAAGCTGGATCTCGAGGGAAAGGCGACGGGCGGATGGCTGACCCTCTCGCGGGAGATCCGGTTGCCCGCGGGCGTAGCCCAGGTAAGGGTCCTGGTGCGGGACACGGCGACGGGTCGGGCCGGAACGGTGGCCCAGCGGCTCGTCGTGCCCGCCCTCGACCGGCCCTATCTGGCCACGCCCATCCTGACCGACCGGATCGAGACGCCACGGGGCGGGTCGCCGAGGCTCGTCCCCCTGGCCCACCGCCGGTTCCGACCCGAGGGCCGCCTCTACTGCGTCTACGAGGTCTTCGGGATGAAGGATTCACAGGGGCGCGCGGCGACGCGGGTGGCGGGCGGGTACACCTTGCAGGCCGCCGGAGGCCGCTTGGTGAGCATGGCGCCGCCCACCCCGATCGCCGTGGACCTCGGGGGCCGGGTCGTCAGGATGCTCGCGCTGCCCCTCGACGGCCTCGACGAAGGCGACTACGAGCTGATCCTGGAGGTGGTGGATCAGGGCTCGGGCCAGACGCTCGTGACACGCGAGGCATTCGTCCTGGAGCGGGGAGCCGCCGCCTCGGGGGAGTGACCGGCCGTACGGACCCGGTGGCGCTCGTATCGATGTTCGATGAGCTGCCGGAAAGGGAACAGACCCAGCTCCTGAGCTGGGGTTGGGACAAGATTGCCGGGCCGGCCCTCCTGCCCATCGTGTGGCGCCACGCCCAGGTCTACCGCGACTTCCCCGACATGCGCGCATGGCCGGCCTACGAATCGCGGGAGCTCAGCGAGAAGGCGCTCCGGTGCTGGTACGAGCTGGACCCTTCCGGGGCGCGTCCCGCGATCATCAAGGAGATCACTCGCCCCCGCCCGCGCTTCGATGCGAGCGTGCTCGGGGTCCTGCCCGAAGCAACCCTTCCCGAAGTCGATGACTCGCTGGCCGACCACTTCATCGCGACCGACGAGTTGGAAGCCTCCGCCCACCTCGCCTCTCTCATCGCCCGCTATGCCACCGATGTCATCCTTCCCGAGGTCCTGGGGAAGCTCGATGGCTTGATCGGAAAATGGGCGTGCGCCAGCCAGGACCCCATCCTCGCGTACGTCCTGCGCGTCAGCCCTGGGCAGGCACGGCCGTGCATCGAGCGGGCCATTGCGGCTCGCGGCGAAGGCTTCACGGCGTGCAATCGTTACCTTCTTGGGGCGATCTCGGAGATTCACTACGATCCGGTGCTGGATGACATCGGCATCCAGAGCCTCGACGATCCCGATCCGGAGGTCGCGACCAGCGCCGCCACGATGCTGGGCAAGCTCGGCTCCGCGGCCGCGGAGGCCGCGCTGTGGCAGCGCTACGCGCGTTGGAGCGCGAAGTGGAAAGGCCGTGAGGGTGAGCTGGCCGTCCTGTTCGCGGAGCGCGTCGATGACCGGATCTACGAGCTGGGGCTGGGCGAGAGCCTCATGCAGGCCCTCGCGACCGGCAAGTCGTGGCTGTCGGACGAGACAAAGCTACAACGCCTCTCGCGGATGACGGACGTCCCGCGGCTGCGCGAGGGTCTGGAGCGGCATCTGAAGGCCTGGGAGCAGCGACCCCTGAGCATCGTGGTGAGCGACACCGGGCCGCCCCTCGGCTTCCGCGCCCAGGTGGCCCAGTACGAGCTCCAAGACATGGGCGCTCTCGAGGAGAAGCTCAGCCAGTTTCCCTCCGGAACGGAGTTCGTCCTGCGCATCCCTCCCCCCGAGTCTTCAGCGAGCGACGAGGCGGCGGCCAGGATCCCGGCCTTTCTCAGCGCCCACGGAATGGTCGTCGTGGTCGTCGGCCAGAACGAGGGTTACGAGCAGTCGCTGTTGAAGGGCTCGGGAAAGACGCCATGAGTCGCCGCCTTCCGGAGGGAGGCCGCGCGTCTACGCCCGCTCGGCTCTTGGGCGCGGAACGTCGAGTTGCTCTATGCTCTGCCGATGCGCGGCAGGAGACTACCGCAGGCTCCGCAAGAGCGAGCGCTCATTCCGGACGCCGGCCGTGTGGCTCGGCGGGAGCTGGAGCGGCAGTTCCATGGGTTCGTGGAACTGGAGGACGAGGCGGGCTATTGGGCGTGGCTCAGCCTGCAGCCCGGATTCGATCCCGAGTCCCAGGTCGCGCGGCGCCGCGCCGCCGAGGCTTGGAGAGAAGCGCTCGCCGCGAAGCGAGCAGTTTCGCGCCGGCGCTGAGCACGCGCTTCTGCTCTTCGGCCGGGGCCTGCGCGAGGCCGCTTGCGAGAGAGTCGAGCAACGCCGCAACGGCCGCTCGCTTCCGTGGCATGGGGCTCCTCCTTCCCTCGTCAATCATCCTTCCTTGTCGCCCACGACGCAAGGCGCGTTGCGCTACCCCCAGGCGGCGGCTCCGTGGCCGCGTGGTGCTGTTCCCGCTTGTCCTCTTTGCGGACGTCATCCCAGAGTCACTCTGACCCCGCCTTGACCCCTGTGACGGTCCATTCAGAAACCCGCATCTTTGGAGGGTTCTACGGGCCTGACCTACTTGTAGAACTCGTAGCGGTCGCCCGCCACGACCTCGACGACGTGGATCGCGGAATCGCGGAGGATCTGCATACCGAGGGGCTCGCCCGGCCCCTTGCGCCAGAGGGCGCGGTACAGCTCGCGCAGCGAGGAGACGGACTGGCCGTCCACCGACAGGATCAGGTCGCCCCGCAGGAGGCCGGCCTTCTCCGCGGGCCCGCCCGGCACCACCCCGCTGATGGCCACCCCGCCCTCGTGCCCCTGCGGGTAAAAGCCCAGCCAGGCGCGGCGCGGGCCGGGCGCCGGCTCCTCGCTCTCCATCTCGGCGCGCCGAGCGAGGAACAGCTCCACCGGGATGGCCAGGCTGTAGCGACCCACCGCGGCCAGGCCGAGGGAGATGATGCCCACCACCCGCGCCTCCAGGTCCAGCAGCGGGCCCCCCGCGAGGCCGGGGTTGATGGCGGTGGTCATGATGGCTCCGTCGAGCATGTACTCCCAGAAGGCCTCGAAGGGGCCCACCATCGAAACGTGGCCGGAGGCGCCCTTGCGCTCCTGCTCGCTCGTGCAGGTCAGGAGGAAGACCGGCATGCCGGGGGTGGCCGGCTTCTCGGCCAGCGCCGCCGGCCGCAGCGGCGCTCCCTCGAGGAAGAGCAGGGCCAGGCCGGACTCGTGGTCCACGGACATCCGGCGCACCCCCCGCGGCCGTCCGTCCGCCCCCGTGACCTGGGCGCGCGCGGCGCCCAGCACGAGGTAGTGCGCGGTGAGGACCTGGTCGGGAGCGACCGCCACCCCCGCGCCCATGCGCTCTTCCCCGAGCACCGCCGCCGAGGGATGGCTGGCCGGGATCTCGCTCCGCAGGAAGGCCAGGGAGGCCACCGCGACGCGAGGGATGAAGACCGGGGAGTCCAGGCGGCGCCTCCGCTCGAAGGGTGTGAGGGGATTATAGGAGGTCTTCGAGCTCGCGGAGGCCCGTCACGCGCAGGCGAGGCCGGCGGCCACCTCCGGCCTCCGTCCCCCGGTCCATCCAGCAGAAGGCCACGCCCGCTCCCGCGGCTGCCTGGCCGTCCACCTGCGGGTCGTCGCCCACGTAGACGGCCTTGCGCGGAGCCACGCCCAGCGCGCGGAGGGCCACGTGCAGGATCCGCGGGTCGGGCTTGGCGAAGCCGCAGCCCTCGGAGGTGACGACGGTCTCGAAGAAAGGGTCGAGCCTGGCGGCCTTCAGGCGCGAGCGCTGGACGCGGTCGATCCCGTTCGTGACCACGCCCAGCCGGTAGCGCCGGCCGAGGCGTTGGAGCGCGCGGCGGCAGCCGGGCAGCCGGTCGCCCCGGGTCGAGAGGTGGTCGAGGAACGTCTTGCCGAGGCGAGCGGCCCGGCGCGGGTCGCCCCCGAGATGGACGAGGAGCTGGCGGAAGCGCTCCCGTGCCAGGTCGGACTGGCGGACGGCGCCGCGGCGGTACTGCTCCCAGAGCGCTTCGTTGATCCGCCGGTAGGCGGCGAGGATCCGGGGCGAGAACGGGAGGCCGAAGTCGCCGAGGGCGGCGCGGAGGGCGGCCCGCTGGGCGCGGTCGAAATCGAGAAGCGTGTGGTCGATGTCGAAGAGGACGGCGCGGAAGCGGGCCAGGACGGGCTTTCGGGTGGGGCTACTTGGCGCGGTAGGTGATGAGGCCCCGCTTCAGGTCGTAGGGGGAGACGCCCACCGTCACCCGGTCACCCGCGATCACCCGGATGCGGAACTGGCGCATCTTGCCGTTGAGGCGGGCCAGCACCTCGTGGTTCTCCCCGCACTTCACCTTGTAGTTGCCTCCGGCCAGGACCTCGGTCACCACACCCTGCAGCTCGATCAGGTCTTCCTTGCTCATTCGGCCGGATTATGTCCTCACTTTTGCGTGCGCGTCCAGTCGACGAGCCCCGCGCGGGTGGCGGGCTGGCAGCGGGGGCAGAAGTAGGCGTCCATCCCCCTCACGCCCGCGGTGCGGATCTTCGAGCCGCAGCGGGGGCAGGTCTCCTTGAGCCGTACCTTCAGGAAGTCCCGTACCTTCACGTCGATCGGCTCTTTCCGGCGCGCCACCTCGGAGACCGCCTCCGTCATCACCTTGACGATCGCGTCGTGCAGGCGCACCCCGTCTTCGTGGGAAAGGGAGCGACAGAACGTCTTGGGATGGATCCCCGCCTCGAACAGCACCTCGTCCGCGTAGGCGTTGCCCAGGCTGTCGAGGGCCTTCTTGTCCAGGAGGAACACGCGCACCTGGTCGCGGCGGTGCCTCAGCAGGCTCACCAAGCGCTCGCGGGTGAACTCGGGGGAGAGGAGGTCGACCCCGCCCGTCTGCATCCCGGGGACGGCTTTCCAGTCGTCGGTGGCGATCAGGTAGGCCTTGCCCATGACCTTGTCGTCGAGGTAGCGGAGCTCGAGGTCGCCGAAGCCCAGGGCAAACGCGAGCGACCCCTCCTCCTTGTCGCCGGGGGCGCTGAGGCGGAAGCGCCCCGCCAGCATCGGGTTCACCGCGAGGTCGAGCCCCTCGAAGCGGAAGACCAGGAAGTGGGACTTGCGGAAGATGTCCGCCAGGGGCCGGCCCAGGAGGAGGGACAGGTTCCCCCGCACCGCAAAGCGCAGGACCACCGGCTCCTTCACCCGCTCGGCGGAGACGTGGCGGCCGAGCAGCCCCTCGCGAAGCTTCCCGAGGACGTAGATCAGGTCCGGAAGCTCGGGCATCGGCGTTCCCGCAGAGGAATTCTAGCTGGATTGACACGATCGCGCGCGACGTGTTCTCCTGGGTCGGCCGCCGTCGGACCCCGGAGACCCGCCATGAAGCTCCCTCTCATCAGCCTCCTCGCCGTGCTCCTGCCTCTTCCCGCCCTGGCCCAGACGGTCAAGGTGGACTTCGATCGTGACACGGACTTCTCGCGCTACAAGACGTTCGCCTGGTCCCCCGCCCAGCAGCCGGCCCCGAACGCCGCCAACCATGTGCGCATCACGCGGGCGGTGGAGGCGGAGCTCGTGGCCCGCGGCCTCACGAAGGCCGAGCCGGGGACGGCCGACCTGCTGGTCGCCTACGAGGGCAGGGTCGGGCAGAAGCTCCGTGGCGAGCGGTCGTCTGCCGAGACCGGGTGGCAGCCGGCCGACCTCCGGACGACCATCGACCTGAAGCTCGTGAAGGAGGGCACGCTCATTGTCGAGCTGTACGACCAGGTCTCGCGACAGCGGGTCTGGCGCTCGATCGCGAGCGATACCCCGGCCACCCCCGACATGATCGAGGAGCAGATCCGGACCTTCGTGAAGAAGTCGTTCGCGGACTTCCCGCCCAAGCCCTCCGGCTAGAGTCGCCAGCGGCAATCGATGACGATGCTCCTGACAACGATCGAGCGTGTTCTCGTTAGCCTTTCTGCCTCTGCTGCCATCCACGCGCGGCAGTCGTCTAGCGTTGCGAAGCCACTCCTGCCCTTGTTCGGTTGATCGTCTGGCCACAGATCGCACATGAACCAGCCGACCACGTATATGCCGTACCGAAGGTGGTCCCCGGCGAGATACTGGTCAACGAGCTGTTGCTCCATTCCGGTTCGTAGCTCTTGATTCCAGCAACCTTTGACTTCCAGTACTGCTGAGATGCGGTCGGCCGGCACCCCAGTAGATGCGTCTACTTTGATGTCCGTCCGATCACCAAAGCCTGGGCCGAGGTGTCGACGGGTAACCTCAACCTCGCGATTGACCACCAACTTTCGGCCGGCAAGATCCCGCTCTAGGTGATCGGCGATCCAGTCGGAGAGGTCAGGCTCAATTCGCGGTACGGCACGGGCTTGGTCATGCCAGTCGCGATTCCAAAGAAATCTAACGGGATGAGGAGGCCCTTGAAGTCGCTCCTCAAGCCGCACCAGCGACTCTTGGATAGTGGTGAGTAACTGCTCGCCACTCACCACGACGCGTGCTTGCGAGTCTCGCGCCAGACGCAATAAGTTGCGATGGTCTATGGGTGTCCAGAGGCGAGCGTCGGCCATCTCCACTGCTTCGAGGGTCAGTCCGTGTAACCACGGATACTGAGGGAATTCAGTAGATATGGCCTGGAGCGCTGCTGCTGCTGCTGGCGTTCCTCGGTGGCGCAGCGCATCGAGGACCGCATGTCTTCGCCAAGCTGCGGATGACCATGCGTCACCTGATTCCACCTCGTAAGGAAACTGGCGAATGAACCACGCACCTAGGCGACCGAGGTGAGTCTCCGGAAGGCCGCTGACAAGGGCGGCAAAATCGTCATCGACAGTCCAACCTCGTGGATCGAGAAGGACGTCTCGCCCCCAAAGCGGGTCCGCCTCTATCACGGGCCAGAGTTGGGGCCACGCTGCTGCGTCCAGGAGGAGTGCCCGACCGGCGGCAACCGAGCGGTCCCTCGCCGGCGATTCGGGGTCGCGCGGCGAGTTGGCGAGTTCCACCGCGGCTTCCCGTGCGCCGGGCACCCGGCGTTCGATGAGGATTCGCAGCAGATGCTCAAGGTCGCTCGCCTCTATGCCGAGCGCTCGAACCTCCTCCATCAGCGCAGCGGCGAGACGATCGTCCCAAACGAGAATGGCGCTGCTCAGCACAAGAGATGCTTGCCGACCACGTAGGGCGCGCCTAACAACTGCCAACACGGCCTCCGCGGCTCGCGCATAAGTCTGGCGAACCAATGACTGATGAACTTCTCGCTCGCGTTCGCTTTCCTGTCCGAAAATCAACAACACAATGGGACACCAGCGTTGCCAGAGGGGGGGAGCAATCTGGTCCAGGGCCGCCGGCGCAGTGATGGCCAACAGGCCAAGTGCCTGGTACCCGGCCCAGAGCACACCCGCAAACCTGGCCGCCGTGTGCATTTCTTCGACTTCCTTCGGGTCTGCTTCTGCGGTAGCCAAGTACTGCTGCGCCCCGCGGACGATGCGCGCCTGCTCATCCTCCGGCAGCTGCTCCCAGCACGGCGACGCGGTGATATCGAGCCGGTGGCCGAATCGACCGGCCAACAACCGGGCTACGCGCCACCAAGCGCGAGGCTCTTGCTCGGCGCGCTCAAGGGCGGGGGGAAGAGCTTGGCGCACCTCGTCAGGGCAGGTTTGCCGTTGGGCTGCAACAGGCGCCGGCGCAACTGGTGCCTCAGGTGCCGGCTCTCGGGGAATTGGGAGCCAATCCGCCGCTGTCGGATCGTCCCGATCCAGCGCAGCGATGGCGCGTGCGTGTGCTTCGTCGCGAGGATTCCAGGAGGAGCGGGCGAGCCGACCCCATGTGATCCGGTCCTCTGCCGGAGCTTCACGGCCTCGCTCGATCAACCACGAGAAGTCCTCTGGACGAAGGAGCTTCGCCTGCCATTCCGCCCAACTTGGGAAGTACTGCTCGGTCTGAATTCGCGGTGCGAGGCTTGAGATCAACCGGCGCCGAATCTCTGAATCAGCGAGGTGATCCGGCTCATCCTGAGCCAAGCTTGGCTCGAAGAGGGGAGCCTGTGCTACGTAGCAGGCGAGCATGAACTCAACGATCGCAGGCAGAACCGCCGGATGCTCCAGATGCCGCACGGCGCGGGCAATTATCCGTCCTGCGAGACCGTAGAAGGGCGGGCCCTCTCTGAAGGCGACCTGGCTCTGGGCCCACACCGTGCCCATAGCGAGACCCTCCGGCGAGAGCCTGTCGACAATCTCGTCGCTGTGTTGGAAGAGCGAATACATGCCTCCGTAGTTCGGCCGCTTGGGTGGGGTAAGGTTGTGAAAAAGCTCGGCCTCCGTCAGGTGAGCAGGCCATGTCGCCATTAGGCCTGCACCCTTGAGATCGTCGTCTGGATCGGCGCCTGCAACACCGAGGGCAAGAGGCTTAAGCCGTTCTTTAGCCTCGTCGGGACCGATCTTCGCCACAGCCAGTGCAGCGTCTAGCCGCAGCTGGGCTGGTTCTGCCGGATCGAGTGCGATCGCGGCAAGTTCGTTGGAGAGCGTGGTCAATCTACAGTCTTCGACTATGTCGAAGGCAATCCGTCGCGCGTCGTTCGACCGCGGGCTCGAGAGCCAGGGCCGCAGGTCGTCATCCATGCCGTCGTACGTGAGATTGTGATAGGGAACGGGCGATCCAATGTGCGGCCGTCGCGCGCGGCCGGCTTCAACGCGAGCCAGCAACCCCTCCAGGACACGACGGCGCTGACCAGCCTCGCGAAGATCGGCGAACACAAGGATCTCTGGGTGGGCGACGGCCACGGCTTCAAAGACTTCGTTGCGCATGCTCGCGAGCCAGGCCGCAACTCCAAAGAGAGGTGGAGCGATGCGGAGGTCGTCGATGTCCGGTACGCGCAGCAGGGAAAGGAGTTGGGCGAGGCCGAAGCTGTTCGTTGCGAGATAGCGTGCCGCGAGAAACTCTGCCAAAGCCTGGTGCACAAAGCCGAACTTCGCTGGCCCTCGGCCGGAGAAGAGACCCGTGCTGTTCAGGACGAGGCGTAAAGTCGCAGGCGTAATCTCGACCTGAGACTCGTGTTCGCCCTCGGGACCGCCGATTAGTCCCGACGCATCGAGGACGTCCTGATCCTCTGGGAGGGCCTCTGCCACAGCCGCCTTCCCTGAGAGGAGGAGGCATCCGGCGATCCGGGCCGCTACGCTCAAGGCTTGGCGACTGGTGATTATTCGTGGCGGGACGTTTGCCTGCCTTTCGGGTGGCTCTTCGCATAAGCGCAGGAGGGCATCTTCCCAAAGTTGATATCGATTTGCGGGGAGCGCAGCCGCGGCGGAGAACGCGTCAAGGAGCCAGTCGAGAGTCATCGGCCGGGCTGCTAGCGCTTCAACACCTCGCTCTCGCACGGCAGCGATGAAGGCGGCGGCATCAACGTGCCGTGCTTCGGCGGCGGTGCGCACGTCCCTCTCGCGCAGCGGCAGCATCTCGAGCTCTGTGAGGTCGGGCCACCACTCGTGGAGATGTGCTCTCAGGGTCTGTGGCCACACGGCCATTCGACACACCACCCGTAGATTGAGGCGGTCACGAGGGAGCTCCTCGAGCCCTTCAGTCAGGAGGCGTGGGAGGTGGCTGACTCTCAGGTAGCACTCGTCGAAGCTGTCAAGCACTAGCTCCAGGTTGCCACCATCCTGGACCCACTCCCGCAGCCGCGGCGACTCGAAGACTTTGCGGATCAACCGCTCCTCGTTGCCAAAGTCTGCGAGATCAAAGCTCAGAGTCCGATGGTCACCGCCCTGTCGTGCCGCAACATACTCCGCAATGGTGCGGCTCTTCCCGACTCCAGATTCGCCCAGGATGACCAGACACTTCTGACCCGACCATTCGCCCAAAGACTGCGCTTCGGGATTCAGAGCTTTGCCGTAAGGCTCCTCCGGGTCCAGAAGGTACCCGCCGCGGTCGGTATGAAAGGTCGCGGTGATCGGCGCAAGGAATCTAGTCCAGGCATACGTACGGAGCACGAGTCTCCTCCTCGTCAATTCGCAAAAAAGATAGATGCGCACTTGGCCCCACTGGGGCCGAAATGCCAGCGGTACTCGGGTCGCCCTCCCGGCACTTACCGTCGACGATGATCAATTCTTCTTGTCCCCGGCTGCGCACCCGTGTATGGCTCCCACCACGCCAGCCTTGAACGCATTGCCCTCAGGGCGGGCACTCGAGTGAGAACGACGATCGCGTAGCCGCTAGCGATCTGCCTCCGCATGGACGACGTGCACAGTCCGGGTGGGGAAGGCGAGGCTCGTTCCCGCCTCCTCGACCACCTTCATGAAGGCAAGCAGCGCCTCCTGCCGGCAGAGACGGAACTCCTCGAAGTCGCGGGCCCGGAACCAGGCCTGGATCTCGATGTCGAGCGAGGACGGCGACAGGGCCTTGAGCGCGACCACCACCTCCGGCCAGATCTTCGGGTGGGTACGGAGGACGCGGTCGCATCCCTCGAGCACGGCGGCCATCTGGGCGGCCGTGGTGCCGTAGACGAGGCTGAGCGTACAGGCGAGGCAGAAGCGGTCACGCACCGCCAGCGACTCGATCCGCATGTCGGCCAGGCGGCCGTTGGGGAGGGTCACGAGGGTGCGCTCGGGGGTGCGGATGCGCGTGGAGCGGAGGCCGATCGTCTCCACGACTCCCTCGAGCCCGTCCACCCGGACCGTGTCGCCTTCCCGGAACGGCTGGTCCGCGGCGAGGGTGACGGTGCCGATCAGGTTCTCCACCGTTTTCTGCGCGGCCAGGGCGAGGGCGAGGCCGCCCAGGCCGAGGCCCGCGAGCACCGTCCCCACCGGGAAGCCCAGGGTCGCCACCGTGGCCAGAAGCGTCATCATCGCGAGGACGACCTTGCCGAAGCGCACGCCGATCGTGAGCAGGGAGCGGCCCGAGGGATTTCCCAGGCCCCAGGATGTGCGCACCAGATACTGCGCGGAGACGTCGATCGACCTCCAGACGGCCCACAGCACGCTCAAGCCCCAGCCCACGCGGAGGAGCGTGCGCAGCGACTGCTCGGCGGGCGCGTAGAGGGCGACGAAGGGCAGCACCAGGTGGAGGACGATCACCGCCCAGGCCAGGGTGAGGGGCGAGCGGAGGCGGGGGACCAGGAGGTCGTCCCATTCCGTGGCCGTGCGCGCCGCCAGGCGACCGAGCAGGGCCACGCTCGCGGCGGTCAGGAGCCGGCCCAGCACCCAGGTCGCGAGCAGGAGCAGCGGGAGGGCGGCCCATTGCCACCGGGCGATGTGCGCGGGCCCCGGCCGGAGCAGCACGTCCGGGAGGCGGTCGTGGACCCACGCGTCCGGCAGCTCTTCGTACCAGCGATCGACGCTGGAGACGGTGGCCCGCGAGAAGGCCCAGAACGCGCCGTTGGCGTCCTGGCTCTTCACGAGGCGCAGCGGCTGGACACCTCCGGCGAGGATGGGAATCGCGCCCACCTGCTCGACCCTCGGCGGCTGGCCGTCCGCGGGGTTGCCTTCGGACAGCGGCGAGACGCTGTCCAGGTCGATCGCAGGATGGCGGTCAAGCACGGCCTTCAGCCGGCGAGCCAGCTCGGCCCCCCGGCCCGGCTCGCCCTCCGGCAGGATCAGATAGCGCGCCGCCTCCGCGTACTTCCCGTGGCGCGCGAGGTCCAGGTAGGCGGCGAGGGAGGCTCGGGGCGAGTCGGGCGCCGCCTCGGAGGCGGGCTCCGCGGTGGGGGACGGGCCCTGGGCCAGCGCGCGCCCCGGGGCGAGGGCGGCGAGGGCCGCGGCGACGGCAACGACCCGCACGGACAGTCTCCCCATCAGGCGCACCCCGGCACGTCCGCGTAGCGCAGGAACACCTGCTTTGAGGCGCTCGACCGTGGCCGCGTCCTTGCTCAGCCAAGCGGCGTACCAGGTCTCGCTCAGGCGTTCCACTTCAGCGATCATGCCGGAGCCTCCGCGGACGAGAGCGCCGGAACCTTCTCCTCGTTCGGCACGTTATACGGAGCGGCATTGCCATCTCTCGGGAGGTATCTCTTGACGAGGAAGTCCTTCACCCCACGACCGCTCCTGTTGCTCCTGCCCCTGCTGCTCGTCGCCCGACTCGATGCCGAGCCTGGACGAAAGGCGGCGCCGGACGACGAGCTCTTTCGCACGATCTCGTCCCTCGACCGTGCGGTCTTCGACGCCTTCAACCGATGCGATCTGGAGAAGCTCGGCGGGTTCTTCATGGACGACCTCGAGTTCTATCACGACAAGGACGGGTTGATGCGCTCGCGGCAGAGCCTGCTCGATGCCGTCAAGGCCAACATCTGCGGCAAGGTGACGCGGGAGCTCGTACCGGGGACGCTCGAGGTGCATCCCATGGACGGCTACGGCGCGCTCGAGATGGGTGTCCACCGCTTCCATCACCCCGGGCGGGACGACACGGAGCCCGTGGGCGAGGGCAAGTTCATCCATCTCTGGCAGAAGACGGATGGCGGATGGAAGATCGCCCGCGTCATCAGCTACGACCACGGCGTCGTCGGGAAGTGACGCGCGTGGTGCGCGCCACGAGGCTCTTCGGAGCCTGGAAGCGCCAAGCCTGCTCCAGAAGCCGCGGGAGCATGTCCTGGCGCACTGCCTTCAGACGGAACAGCACCGCCGGCCACGGCCGGTAGTGGTCCGTCAGGTAGAACGCCACGGGATCCAGCTCGAGCAGCACCTCGCGGTCGGGGAAATCGATCTTGATGGCGACGCTCTCCCCGTCTTCCTTCAGGCGCGCGAGAAACCTCTTCTGAACGTGCAGGGCCGGCGTGCCGTAGGACGTGCCTTCGGTCACGCCCGGCAGCTTGAGGGCGAGTCGGCAGAGCTTCGCCCAGGTGGTGCCGCGCTTGTCAGGCGCCGACATGGTACTCGCTCTGCACGAGGCCGCTCGGGTAGTGCCGGGTCGTGACGTGACGGAGCCGCAAGTCGCGCGGCAGCGAGCCGAAGAGGGCGATCCCCTCGCCGATCAGCACGGGCACACGATTGATGACCAGACGCTGCACGAGCCCGGCGCGCAGGAACCCCTGGATCGTGATCCCGCCGTCCACGTAGAGGTGGTGGGCTCCCCTGTTCGTGAGTCGGGCCACGATCTCCGCCGGCGTCCCGCCCATCTGTTCGACAATCGCGCCCTCGCCCGCGGCGGACAGGTCGAGGGGGCGGCGGCTCAGGACCACGACGCGCTTCTTGCCGTAGGGCCAGTCTGGGAAGCTCAGGACCTTCTCGTAGGTGTTGCGACCGATCACGATCGCGTCGACGGTGGCGATGAACTCGTCGTAGCCGTGGGGCTCGCCGCCGCCCGGCGGCAGGAAATCGAGGTCCCCGTTCGACCGCGCGATGAAGCCGTCGACGCTGGTGCCGACAAAGACAGAGACCGCCATGGAGACTCCTCCCGATGGCCGCCCACGACGTAGCGGAAGGGATGCGTTCAACTATGATACCTACGGCAGGAGGAGATGAAAGACTGGCGCTGGCCGCTCGTGGCCCTGCTCGTGGCCTGGCTCGGCTTCCTCGCGGTGCATGAGACCTGCCGGTCGCTGCGCGAGGGCCCGCGGACCGCGGTGAAGGACGCGGCGGACGCGGTGGGGACGATCGCGGAGCGCTTCCACACGGGGCGCATCACCACCACCTTCACGGCCGCGCTTCCGAAGCTGCAGCCGGGCGGGGCCGTCCTCGAGCTGGCCGCCTACGAGGCAGTCGAGACCTTTCGGCGCTCCGACGAGCGGGCGGCCCTGTTCGACCTCGTCCCCCTGGGCACCACCGTCACCGAGATCCGGGTCCCCGTGACCTATCGCTACCACGTGCGCTTCGACGACCCCTGGCACCTGGAGGTGCGCGGCCGGGTCTGCCTGGTCCGCGTCCCGCGCCTGCGTCCCACCCTGCCTCCCGCCATCCACACCGACCGGATGGAGAAGCAGGGCGAGCGGGGCTGGCTCCGCTTCGACCTCGACCAGCAGATGGACGAGCTGGAGAAGAGCATCACCCCGACCCTGATCACCCGAGCGGGCGATCCCCGCACGGTCGGCCTCGTGCGCGAGACCTGCCGGCAGCGGGTGGCGGAGTTCGTCAGGGACTGGCTGCTGCGCGAGGACCAGTGGCGGAGCGACGGGTTCTCCGCGATCACGGTGACGTTCGAGGACGAGGGGAAGGACCCGGCGAGCCTGCCCTCGCCCACCCTGCGGCGCGAGTAGCGGCGGCCGGCTCCCCTACGGCTCCGATACGAACGCGCGAAGCTCCGCCTCGAGCGGGGGCACGCAGATCACCGCGTTGCCCCCGTGGATGCTGTTCCCGCCGTCGAAGTTGAAGAAGCGGGCTCCCGCCTCCTCGGCGATCACCTTCAGGGGAGCGAGGTCCCAGGCCGAGGCCCCGATCTCGATCCAGCAGTCCGCTCGGCCGGAGGCCACGAGCATCGCGTCCTGGCAGCCGCCCAGGCTGCGCACCGACCAGAAGCCGGCCATGAAGTCGAGCAGTCGGGGGGCGAACGGCCGGCCGAGCACGGCGTTGAAGCCGGTCAGGCAGAGGGCGGCCCGGCTCTTCTCGCGGATCGCGGAGACGCGTATGGGCCGGTCGTCCGCGAAGGCGCCGCCGCCCCGCACCGCGTGGTAGGTCTGGCCCTGGGCCGGGAACCGGCAGACCCCGACCGTCACTTCGCCTTCCGCTTCGAGCGCGATCAGGATGCCCCAGGTGGGCACGCCGCGCAGGAAGTCGCGGGTGCCGTCGATCGGGTCCACGATCCAGCGGCGGCCGCTCCTGGCCGCGGCCCGGCCGCCCTCCTCGCCCAGCAGGCCGTCCTCGGGGAAAGCGGCCAGAAGCTTGGACGCGATGTAGGCCTCCGAGGCACGGTCCGCGGCCGTGACCGGCGAGTGGTCCGGCTTGTCCTCGGCTTCGACGCCGCGCGCCGCGTACTCGAGCGCGATCTCGCCCGCTCCCCGCGCGACCCGGCGGGCCACCTCCATCTCTCGTTCCCAGGTCATCCGTGCATTCTACGGCCTGGCCTCGAAGGACAGACGGGCCTGGAGGGCCGGAGCCTTCACCCCCTCGTGAGCGAGGAGCCAGCGCTTGCGGTCGAGCCCGCCGCCATAGCCGGTGAGGCTGCCGTCCGCTCCGATCACGCGGTGACAGGGGATGACGATGGGGATCGGGTTGCGGCCATTGGCCGCGCCCACCGCCCGCACCGCGTCGGGAGCATCGAGGCGGCGGGCCAGCTCGGAGTACGAGACGGTGGACCCTGTGGGGATGGTCCGCAGCTCCGTCCACACCCGCTGCTGGAACGGCGTCCCGCCCGGGTCGGCGGGGATCGCGTCCAGGGCGGCGAGGTCTCCCGCGAAATAGGCGCGAAGACGGCCGACGATCCGCCCGGGATCGGGACGCTCGTCGAACGACAACGGGCCGAAGCGCTGCTCGAGCTGGCGGACGAGATCGTCGGCCCGGTCGCGGAAGGAGACGGCCACGAGCTTCTCCTCGCGGGCCACCACGACGAGGAGCCCGATGGGTGTGTCCATTCGTACGGTCTCGAGCGTGGTCACGGACACGGGCATATCTTCTTATAGTTATAGCATTTCGCCGCGCGGGACCGTCGCCTCAGGGCAGCCGCCCGCGCAGCAGGGCTCCCCAGGTGGGAGCGAGGATCGCCTTCAGGGCGCAGTCGGCCACGAGGCCCGCGGCGGCGGCGAGCAGGAAGCGCCGCGACGAGCCCGACCGCGCGAGGGGCCGGAAGCGCCCGATCAGCGGCTCCGCGAGGACCACCCCCAGGACGCAGAACGCGGCCACGCGGCAGAGCGCCCACGGCGGCCAGCCGAGCAGCACCACCGCTCCCGCCGGCACCCCCGCCCGCGCGAGCGAGGCCACGTAGAACGACATGAAGTTCATGAGGACGGCGCCGAGCAGGATGCCGAGCGCGCTCGCGGTGGGCAGGCAGAGGGCCACGAAGGCCCCGAGGTGCAGCAGGTGCTGGGGCAGGAAGAGGAGCGGGCTGCCCTCGCGGCCCTCGCCGGTGCGGATCCAATGCAGCATCTCGTCGCGGTAGGCGGGCCCGTTCAGGACGAGGCCGTCCACGGGCGACGGCCACAGGGCGAAGCTCACCGTCCCGCCCACCGCCAGCGCGGCCGCCCAGAGAAGCATGGCCACGACCGCGCCCGCGCGATCGCTTCTGCTCAGCCGCCTCACCATGACGACGTAGGCGGGTGCGGTATTGAGGAGCGGGAGCAGCCACGGCGAGTCGAGGGCGAGGCCGAGGGGATAGGAGAGCAGGGCGGCCAGGACCAGTGCAGCCATGGGGACGCCCCACGCTACTCCACCTCCGCCGCCGTCGCCACGGAAGGCGTGCGCTATACTGCGCGCCACTTCCGAAGGGAGCCCGCATGAGACGAGCGCCCGGGCCGGCGATGAAGAGTACCGGAGTCGCGATCCTGGCCCTCCTGGTCCTCTCCCCGCCTGCGTCTGCCCAGACCGCTCCCCAGAGCGCCGCCGCCTCGCGGCGTCCCACCGCGCCGCGCCCGCTGCCCGACCTGAGCAGCGCCCTGGAGATCCTGGCCGAGAAGGTGAGCCCGGCCGTGGTCCAGATCCTGGCCACCGGCTACGCCCCGGTCGCGGGCAAGGGAGGCGTGCTCGCGAAGCAGCGCTCCACCGGCTCCGGCGTCCTCCTCGACCCGTCCGGCTACATCGTCACCAACAACCACGTCGTGCAGGGCGCCCGCCGCATCCAGGTCATCCTCTCGGGGCCGGCCGCCCGGTCGCCGCGCGGCTCGGTGCTCCGGCCGCACGGTCCGACGCTGGGGGCGCAGCTCGTGGGTACCGACGCCGAGACCGACCTGGCGGTGATCAAGGTGGACGGGAACGCGCTTCCCACCCTCCCGCTCGGCGATTCGGAGGCGCTTCGCCAGGGGCAGATCGTCATGGCTTTCGGCGCCCCCCTCGGCCTCGACAACTCCGCGAGCATGGGGGTGGTGAGCGCGACCGCCCGGCAGCTCGAGCCGGAGAGCCCGATGATCTACGTGCAGACGGACGCTCCCATCAATCCCGGCAACAGCGGCGGGCCCCTGGTGGACGTGGAGGGGCGGGTGGTGGGTATCAACACGATGATGTTCTCGCAGGGCGGAGGGAACGAGGGCCTCGGCTTCGCCGTCCCCAGCAACATCGTCCGCAACGTCTACGACCAGATCCGGACCACCGGCCGGGTGCGGCGGGGGAGCATCGGTGCGCGTGCCCAGACCATCACCCCGCCCCTGGCGGCGGGTCTCGGGCTTTCGCGCACGGAAGGAGTCATCGTCTCCGACCTGGAGGCCTCCGGGGGCGCCGCGAAGGGAGGGCTCGAGCTGGGCGACATCGTCGTGGCCCTCGACGGCAAGCGGATGGAGAACGGCCGCCAGCTCGAAGTCAACGTCTACCGCCGGGCGCCCGGGCAGTTCGTATCCCTCGAGGTGGTACGGGGCGATCGCACCCTCAAGCTGTCGGTCCCCGTGTCCGAGCGGCCCCGGGATCCGGATGCCCTGCGCCAAATGGTGAACCCCGACGCGAACCTGGTGCGCGGCCTGGGCATCCTCGCCCTGGACCTCGACGAAGCCCTTATGAAGCTCCTCTCGCCAACGCGGGCCAAGGCCGGGGTCGTGGTCGCGGTCAACACCGGCGAAGGGCCGCTCTGGCCGGAGGCTCCCCAGCCGGGCGACGTGATCTACGCCCTCAACAAGGAGCTGGTGGGCAGCGTCGAGGCCCTGCGGTCCGCGCTCGGGAAGCTCAAGCCCGGCGATCCCGTGGTGCTGCTCGTCGAGCGGCAGGGAGAGCTGCAGTACCTGGCCGCGGAGCTCGAGTAGGGGCGTGATCGGCGTCGCAGACGGTCCGTCGCGCGCCGTGTAGTCTAAGGCGGCGGCCAATGGGAGGCGTGGAATGAGAAGAATGGTGCCCCTCGTGGGTTGCGTGCTGGCCCATCTCGCCTGGTCCACGCCCGCCCGAGCCCTCGATGTCGCTCCCCACGAGCCCGCGCTCCGCGTCGGAGTGAGCTTCGATCCCGACCAGTTCCACGGGGGCCTACAGGTCGCGATCGGTCCCGACCGGCGCCTCCGCTTCCGCCCGAGCCTGGACCTCGGGGTCGGTAACGGCCTCCGCATCGCCTCCCTCAACGGCGATATCCTGCTCCGCTTCGGGCGTCCGCAAACGCGCCTCCGCCCGTATCTCGGGGGTGGGCCCGGACTGAGCGTGATCGACGTCACCAGTGGCGTCGGCGAGGCCCGCGGCGTGGAGACCAAGCTCGTCGGCAGCGCGGTTGCAGGCCTGGTCTGGGGCGGCCACCGCGCCGGATGGCGCTACCTGCTCGAGGGGCGGGCGGGCTTCGGCGACACGCCCAACGCCAAGATCACGGTCGGCGTTTCTTTTTGACACGACCCGCGTTCCCTTCCTACCCACTCCCTGAGGGGTGAGGTGGCTCACTGCGCTTGGCTGCGGGTTGCGCTATCTTCCACGATTGTCGTGAGAAAGGTGGAGGTTTCAATGTCGCTATTGGGTAGGCTCGCCGTGGGCGCCGCGCTCGTCGCGGCCGGGTGCGGGTTCAGCCCCACCTCGCCCTTCGAGGGCTTCGACGCGAAAGGGACGCGTCTGAGCGGCAGCTTCGACTCCGGCGCGACCGCCCAGGACAACAGGGTGTGGGCAGCGGCCGCCTCCCCCCAGGGGATCCGCGTCTCGGTCAAGGAGCAGTCCTCGATCTCGGCCGTGGTCGCGGGCGATGGCAGCTTCACCCTCGCAGGTCTGCCGGCCGGGTCCTGGTCCCTCGTTTTCGTGCGCGACGGGCAGGTCGTGGGCGAGATCCGCTTCCGGAGCGTCCGGAGGAACCAGGAGATCAGCATCGTGGTGAGCCTCACCTCCGACGGCGAAGTGGTGCTCACGGCGGAGCATCGCGACCAGGTCTCCTTCGCGGGCGAGTGCCCGCGTGGGGCCGGCTTCTGGTGCCAGAACCAGGGCGGCAAGAACCCGAACCTGTCCGCGACCGAGTTCCAGACGTTCGCGACGGACGCCGCCGCGCTCTTCCAGGCCCCAGCCCTCGCGGCGCTGGACAGCAAGGAGAAGATCGCCGCCGCCGTCTGCAACACCGGCGATCAGCTCCTCCGCCAGCTCGCCACCTTGGCCCTCAACCTGGCCTCGGGGACCCTGACGCGTGCCACACCCTTGACGGGTGAGACCTACGCCACCGTGGGCGCGGCCTTCGACGCGGCGGTGGCGGCGGCGAACAACCCGAGCCTGAGCCGCGACGAGCGCAACCAGATCAAGGACGTGCTGGAGCGGATCAACGACAGCCAGGCCCTGGGCACCGCGGGCTGCCTCGCCGACGATGACGGCGACGGCGAGGTCCCGCCCGTGGGTAAGGTGACGATCTGCCACATCCCGCCCGGCAACCCCAGCAACCGGAAGACGCTCACCATCGACGGGAGCGCCTGGCCCGCGCACAAGGCCCACGGCGACACGATGGGGCCCTGCGGGTCCTAGGCCCTCAGCCGAAGCGTTCTCGAGGCCCCGGGGGGGGGACATACCCGCCCGGGGCCTTTTTCGTCGAGAAACTGTCAGGGGCTCCGCGTGCCGTACTGCTCCGCGACGTGCAGGTCGAAGGCTTCGTGCTTCGGGTTACGCGCGAAGCCGCGGAAGTACGCCTGGCACCGGTAGCAGACGGCGATCTCGGGGAGTAGCGCGTACAGCACCGCGTCGACCGCCGCCGCCACGAACAGGCTCGCGTAGTACGGCGTGAACGGGGCGAGGGCCGCCCCCACGATCACGATCGCGAGGCCGGCCCGCTGGTTGAAGTCGCGCTGGACGTAGAGCTGCTCGCCCTGGCAGGCGGGGCAGCGGTCCACCACGCGCTGCTCGCGGATCGAGGCCGACAGCTCGAGGGAGGGCTCGGCCCCGCACTTCGGACAGCGCCCGCGGCCGTCGAGGCCCGCCATGGCCTCGGCCTCGCAGGTGGGGCAGGCGAACGCGATCTCGGGGGCTCGGCTCACAGCGGGAAGCCCGCGGCCACCCGCAGGTAGGTGGCGAGCAGCTCTCCGGCCAGGACCAGGAAGAGCTGCACGTAGAGGATGCCGGTGGCGGACTGGGTCGAGCGGATCTCCACCGTCTTCCAGATGAACCAGACCAGGGAGAGCGGGCCCGCGATCCCGAAGAGCAGGCGCATCCAGACGAAGATGCCGTCCGCGCTCCAGAGGCCGGAGGCGATGAGCCGCGCCTCCTCGTAGCCCGCGTGGACGGGGCCGACCAGGGCCACCGCCACCGCCACCGCCCGGAGGCCGAGGGCCGCGATCAGTAGCACCGTGAGCCGGCGCAGGGCGGTGATCGGCAGGTCGAGGACCACGAGGTAGAAGTGGCCGAGGACCATGGCCGACGTCGCGGCCCCGAGCAGCAGCGCGGAGGTGAGGCCGGCCGCGATTACGAGCGGTCCGCTGCCCGCGGCGAGCGACGCCCCGAGGCCGGCCGCGAGCGCCGCGCCCAGGAGGGGGCCGGTCGCGCGGCTCCCGCCGAAGTGCCACGCGCGGTTGTAGAGGACGGTCAGGACGAGGAAGGCGCCGGCCGTCCACGCGACGGCCGGGTAGCGCTCGGCGCCGGGCGCTCCCGCGCCGCCCTCGAGGGCGTAGCGCCGGAGCACGAGCCCGAGGGCGCAGGTCGTCAGGGCGGCCGCCATCGACGCGCAGAGCTTGAAGAACCGCGCGCCCGCCCGCTCCGGCACGAGGGGCAGGGTGGCGAGGAGCCCCAGCGAGAGGTGCAGGAGGAACAGGAAGAAGACGGTGGTCACGCGCGGGCCAGGGCCGCCTCGATCGCCGCGCGCTCGGGCGATCCGGGAGCGAAGGGGTCGGGGTGGCGGGCGTAGGTGCGCGAGGTGGCGCCCCCGTCGAGATGGGCCGCCACCTCCGGTCCCAGGCGCTCGAGGAAGCCCGTGGTGGCGGCCGCCGCGGTGCGGCAGTGCGCGCAGTAGCCGTGCACGGCCATGAAGCCCGCCACCTCGTGGAGGTCGGCGAGGTCCCGGGCCCTCGCCTCCCGCGCGCCCACCGCGCGCACGATCCGGGCCAGGCTCGCCGTGCCCATCGTGCAGGGAGGGCACTGGCCGCAGGCCTCCCTCTCGAAGAAGCGGGCGAGGGAGTCGGCGATGGCCAGCGGCGAGGCCGAGGCCCCCACCACCAGGACGGAGGCGGTGCCGAGGGCCGAGCCCGCGGAGCGCAATGCGTCCGGGTCGAGCGGGGTATCGAGCTGCGTCGCGAGCAGCGGGGCGGCGGCCGAGGAGCTCGGGAAGACCATGGACACGCCCTCGGGCGTTCCTTCGCCCTGCTGTTCGATCAGCCGCGAGACGGGCGTGCCCAGCGCGACCTCGTACACGCCCGGCCGGCGCACGTCGCCCCAGAGGGAAACGAGCGTGGTCTCGGTCCGGCGAAAGCCGTCGGGGTCGGCGAGGGCGGCGGGGACGCGGGCCAGCGTCTCCACGTTCTGGACGAGGGTGGGCCGGCCGTGGAGCCCCACCGCGGCAGGCAGGGGTGGCTTCGGCCGTGGCCAGGGTCGGCGGCCCTCGAGCGTCTCCAGGAGCGCGGTCTCCTCGCCGGTGATGTAGCCGTCGTCGCCGCGGCGGATCGTTACCGTGATGCCGTCGAGTCCGGCCTCGCCGATCCCCTTTTCCAGCGCGGCCGCGGGGGCGTCGAACGACCCCTTCAGGAAGATGATGGCCTCGCGGGCGCCCACCGCCCGCGCGGCGAGGCGGAGCCCCTGGAGGACGGCACCCGCCCGGCGGGTCATCACGAAGCGGTCCTTGATCGAGCCGGGCTCCCCCTCGGCGCCGTTGGCGATCACGACCGGATCGCCCTCCTCCACGCGCACGGCCTGCCACTTCCGCGCCGCCGGGAACCAGCCCCCGCCGCGGCCGCGGAGGTTGGCGGCCTGGGCCCGGCGCACCAGCTCCGGTCCATCCAAGCCGGCAAGGCCCCCGTCGTCAGCCAGAAAACCCTCCCTGCGAGCCCCTCATTATACGGGCCTTACGTCTCGGGCCCCGGCGTCGGGCGTACGCCTCGCCCAAGCTTCACAAAAAAGTGCAGATGAGCTAACATCGAAGGGTCGAGGTCGAGCCGGGGCCCGCGACGTGCGGGACGAGGGGCTCGGATCTCGGGAACGAGGAGAGCGGAGCGATGATCAACCTGACCGCAAACGCGGCCGCCAAGGTCAAGGGCATCCTGGAGCAGGAGAAGCAGAACATTCCTGCGGGTGGCCTGCGGATCTATGTCCAGGGCGGCGGCTGCTCGGGCTTCTCCTACGGCATGGTGCTCGACGAGCCCGCCGACGGCGACCAGGTCATCGAGGCCGAGGGCGTGAAGGTCATCATCGACCCCATGAGCCTGCGCTACCTCGAGGGGGCCGAGGTCGACTACAAGGAAGACCTGATGGGCGGCGGCTTCGCGATCAAGAACCCGAACGCCACCTCCACCTGCGGCTGCGGCCACTCCTTCACGGCGGGCGAGGGCGGCGGCTCCCACCAGCACTGAGCCCAGGCGGGGGGAGGGGCCGCATGGGGTGGACATGAGGACCCTGCCTGACCTGCTCCCGCTCTTCCCCCTCCCGAACATCGTTCTCTTCCCGCAGATGCCGCTGCCCCTCCACGTCTTCGAGCCGCGCTATCGCAAGATGGTGGGGGACGTCCTCGACAGCCACAAGACGATCGGGATGTCGCTCCTGCAACCGGGCTGGGAGCCTCACTACCAGGGCCGGCCGGCCATCTACCCGATCGGCTGCGCCGGCCTCATCGAGCAGAGCGAGCCCCTCGAGCAGGGCCGGTACAACATCCTCCTGCGCGGGGTGACCCGCTTCCGCGTCGTCCAGGAGCACGACGGGGAGCCCTATCGCCTGGCCTCGATCGACGCCCTCGGCGACGAGCCGGGGGATCCCGCCTCCCTCGAGGATCTGCGGCGCAAGGTGCTGGCGGCGATCGGGCGCGCGGCGGACGGCCCGGTGACCCTGGTCCTCCAGACCGAGCTGCCCCACGACCTGTTCGTGAACGCGCTCTGCCAGAGCCTGAACCTGGCTCCGATCGAGAAACAGTCGCTGCTCGACTGCGACAGCGTCGCCGACCGCTGCGCGCGCCTGCTGGAGATCCTGGAGTTCATGACCCTCGAGCAGACCTACGGCCGGGGCAAGAACGTACACTAGCCCCGGGGGCCCCACCCGCCGTCCCCTTACCTCGGGCGCGCCTCGCTCATCAGGCCGAGCAGGTTGTGCTCGCCGTCGCGGAAGAAAGCCATCCAGAGGTCGTGGTCCGGCATCTTCGCGATTAAGTGGGGCTCCTCCTCGAACCGCGCGCCGCGGGCCTTCAGGGTAGCCGTGGCCTGCCGGATGTCCGCGACCTTGAAATAGATGGTCGACGCGGGGTGATCGAACTCGGGCTTCTCCGGACGGGCGAGCATGAGCCGGACCCCGCCACAGTCGAAGAACGCGAGGCCGGGCGGAGCCTGGAACAGGAGCTTCAGGCCCAGGACGTCGCGGTAGAAGGCGACCGCCTTGTCGACGTCCTTCACCGACACCGCGATCTGGCCGATCTGCGACAAGCCGAAGCCGGGTACCTGGCTCGCCATCGCCTTCCTCCTGGTTGGGCCGATCATAGCCCTTCGGAGGCCTTCAACAGGTTGAGCCGACTTTTCCGCCTCCCGCGGCGTCTTACGCGGTGATGAGGCCAATCCTGCAAGGAGGATCCATGCCACGCTGGATCGTGCCGGCCCTGGGGGCCTCGACGCTGCTCGCGGCCGGTCTGGTGATCGTCCCCATGGGAGCCCGGGCCGAGAAAGACGACAAGCCTTTCGTCCACCGGGACGAGTTGGTGCGGGTCGGGGACGGGCGGCTCGGGGTGCGCATCGCCGACGTGGGCAAGGACGACGTCGCCCGCCTGAAGCTGCCCGACGAGCGAGGGGCGCTCGTGAAGTCGGTCGAGGAAGGGAGCGCGGCCGAGAAGGCCGGGATCAAGGACGGTGACGTGATCCTCCGCTACCAGGGCGAGAACGTCCTTTCCGCCGCCCAGCTCGCCCGACTCGTCCGGGAGACCCCGGCGGGGCGCACCGTGAGCCTGGAAGTCAGCCGGGGTGGGGCGTCCCAGAAGCTCTCGGCCACCCTCGCCGAAGGCCCCGACCGGTTCAGCTTCTTCGACCGCGACTTCGACGTGCCGGTGCCGCCCATGCCCGCCATGCCGGAGATGCCCAAGATGCCGGCCATGCCCAGGATGCCGGCGCTGCCCAAGGGGCCCCACGCCTTTCGCTTCGATGGCGACGGTCCCCGGAAGTTCCTCTTCGAGCTGGGCTCGGGCCCCCGCAAGCTGGGAATCGAGTACCAGGAGATCGAGGGCCAGCTCGCCCAGTACTTCAAGGTCGGGGAGGGCCGAGGCGTGCTGGTCACGTCCGTGGACGAGGACGGGCCGGCGGGCAAGGCCGGGCTCAAGGCCGGCGACGTCGTCCTGAAGTTCGACGGGAAGGCGGTGAAGGACGGCGAGGACCTGCGCGACGCGGTTCGCCGGGCCGAGGGCGGCAAGGAGGTCGCGGTGACCGTCCAGCGCGACGGCCGGCCGCTGGACCTGAAGGTCCAGCTTGCCGTCCCCGAGAAGGGCCGGACCGCCGGGGGAGTCTCGCTGTAAGCGTCGTCATAGAATCCGTGCCCATCTGAACCGGTTCCGGAACGAGTTGTGGTGCGCACCTCTACGCGGCGCGCCGCGCTGTCACCCTCGCGTCTCCGCTCCGGACGGCCTCGCTCCGTCGGACCGGCCTTCGCGCAACCCTCGCGCGGCCTGGGCAAGCTCCTCGAGGTTCAGGACGAGCAGCGTCCCGCCCACCGCGAGGGCCGGGCCGAGCAGCAGGTTGGCGAGGGGGACGATCAGGGTCACCATCCCGGCCAGGCCGAAGCCCTCGCTCTCCGCGAGCCAGCGGCGGTGCCACTGGCGCTTCTCGCGGAACGTGAGGCCGCGCCGGGTGAGCGGCGGGTCGGTGAGCTGGAAGGCGAGGGCGCGCGCCCCCCAGAGCACGGCCAGGACCGGGCCTACGAGCGGGATCAGGCCCAGCAGGAAAACGCCCGGGGCCGCGGCCAGGAAGTAGAACGACCCCCGCAGGGCCTGGACCATCTCGAAGCGGAGGCCGCGCGCATGCTCGAGGGCGCGGCCGCGGACCTGCGCCTCCACCCGCCGCGAGAGCTGGTCGAGCACGGGCGAGGCGAGGACGAGGGCGATGCCCAGCCCGAGGACCATCCCCGCTCCCACGGTTCCCGTCCACAGGAGCAGGCTGAAAAGGAAGGCCAGCCAGGGCGCCACCGTGCCCGGCGGGGGCGCGAGGCACGCCTCCACGGCCGGCCCCACGAACGCGCCCAGCACCATGCCCGCGAGCAGGAAGACCACCACGAGGAACACGGGAAGGACGGCCAGGGGCAGGAGCCTCCGGTGGCGGAAGAGGAACGCGAAGCCGGCGGGGACGTGCCAGGCCCCGGCGGCCAGCCGGCGCAGGGAGCCGGGGACGGGGGCAGGGGCGATGGGGGCCACGGCGCCCAGCCTACCAGAGGCCATCTCCCTTGACAGCGCGGCGCGGCCGCGTGGGAGAATGCCGCCGCCATGCACGACGTCCTCGGCGTCATCCTGGGCGGGGGACGGGGCACCCGGCTCTTTCCCCTCACCTCGCATCGCTCGAAGCCGGCGGTTCCCATCGGCGGGAAGTACCGGCTCATCGACATCCCGGTCAGCAACTGCCTGAACTCCGACCTCCGGCGGATCTTCGTCCTCACCCAGTACAACTCGGAGAGCCTGAACAAGCACCTCAACTCGACCTACAAGTTCGACATCTTCTCCAACGCGTTCGTCTCCGTTCTCGCGGCCGAGCAGACCGAGGACAGCCCCGACTGGTTCCAGGGGACGGCGGACGCGGTGCGCCAGAGCCTGCGCCACCTGCGCAGCCACCCCTCGCGCGACGTGCTCATCCTCTCCGGCGACCAGCTCTACCAGATGGACTTCCGGAAGATGCAGGAGACGCACCGGCGGCACGTGGCGGACGCCACGGTGGCGGTGACCCCGGTGCCCGCCGAGCAGACCGCGGGCTACGGCATCCTCAAGATGAACCGCCAGGGGCGCATCGTGCACTTCGAGGAGAAGCCCAAGCCGGAGCGGCTGCCCGAGCTCGTCTCCGAGATCCCCGGCTACGGCCCCGGCTACCTGGCCTCCATGGGCATCTACCTCTTCAGCCGGACCGCCCTCGAGCGGTCGATCGCCGACCCCGCCCTGGTCGACTTCGGCCGCCACGTGATTCCGAAGGCCCTCGGCGAGATGCGGGTCACCGCTCATTTCTATCGGGGATACTGGGAGGACGTGGGGACGATCGGCTCCTACTTCCACGCGAACCTCGCGCTCTGCGAGCCCGTCCCCCCGTTCGACTTCTACGACGCGGCCCGGCCGGTGTACACCCACCCGCGCTTCCTGCCCGCGACCAAGGTCCAGGACTGCACCCTCAAGAGCGCCCTCATCTCGGAGGGCTCGATCCTGGTGGGGGCCGAGATCGACCAGGCCGTGGTCGGCATCCGCAGCCGCATCGGCCAGGGGGCGCGCCTCCGCAATTCCCTCGTGCTCGGCGCCGACTACTACGAGACCATCGACGAGATCGAGCGGGCGAACGCCCGCGGGGTGCCGCCCCTGGGGATCGGGGCCGACACCGTGATCGAGCGCGCGATCGTCGACAAGAACGCCCGCATCGGACGGGGGGTCCGCATCGCGAACGAGTCCGGGGCCACGGAAAAGGACGGCAGCGGCCACTACATCCGCGACGGGATCGTCATCGTCCCCAAGGACGCCGTGATCGCGGACGGCACGGTGATCTGACATGGATAATCTGGGCTACTACCATCCGGCGATCGTCCACTTCGCGATCGGCCTGCTGGCGGCGGGCGTCCTGCTGCGCTGGGCGTCCCTCACCCGGCGCCTGGCCTTCGCGGGGCCGGCCGCCCTCGTGCTCCTGGTCCTGGGAACCGCCGCGGCCGTGACGTCGGTGCAGACGGGGACCGCGGCCCACGGACCGGTGGAGCGCGTCCCCGGCGCGGCCCCCGCGGTGCAGGAGCACGAGGAGTGGGGACAGCGGACGGCCAACGCCTTCCTGCTCGTCCTGCTGGTCGAGGTGGTCGCGGTGGTGCTGGCGCGGTGGGGACGGCAGGAGCCCGCCCTCGTCGTCTCCGCCGTGATCGGGCTGGTGGGCCTCGGCGCCCTCCTGTATGCCGGGCACCTCGGGGGCCGGCTCGTCTACTCCTATGCGGGCGGAGTGGGGATCCGCACCGGCGATCCCGCGGACGTCGACCGGCTGCTCGTGGCCGCGGTCTACCACCGCTCGCAGGCGGACCGGAAGGCCGGGCGCGGGCCGGACGGGGCCCGGCTGCTCGAGGAAGCGGTGCGCCGCTACCCGGCGGACCTCGGGATCCAGCTCCTGGTGGCGGAGTCGAAGCTCATCGACCTGAAGGACACGGCGGGCGCAGTGGAGCTCCTGAGCCGGCTCGCGGTTCCCCGGGAGGACCGCCGGCTGCGCCTCCGCCACGGCTTCCTCCTGGCGGACGCCCTGGAAGCCGCCGGGCAGAAGGACGCCGCGCGCGCCACCCTGCAGGGGCTGCGGACCGACTACCCGGACAACGAGCGGGTCAAGAAGCGGCTGGAGGCGATGAACTAAGGCCTACCGTCCCTCGTTCCGGATCCGCTCGATCTTGCCGTCCCGCTCGGACTGCAGCCGCTCGCGGTCGCGGCGGTACTCCTCCTCGAGCGCCGCCAGGGCCTCCGGATCGTCGGCCTTTCGCCGGGACTGGTTGAAGAAGATCTCGCGCTCGGCCAGCTTCGCCTCGTAGACCTTGCGCACCTCGCCGATGCGGGCCCGCTGGTCGTCGGTGAGCGGCTGCTCGCGGACCCCTTCGTCGCGGTCCTTCTTCTTGAGGCGCTCCAGGATCAGCTCGTAGGCGGTCTTGGGCTCGTCGTCGGACACGACCGGTACCTCCGGGCCCTAGTCTAGCCTGGCCTCGCCTTTCCAGCCGAACGCGTAGCCCGGCCTCGTCGTATGCTAGGAGATCGCCCTCCTCGCAATTCAAGGAGATGAACCAACCCATGTGGGATAGAATCCGGGGCTTTGTGATGGCGGTCCTCACGACCCCGGTCCTGATGTCGGCCGATGCCGGCCCCGCGGCGGCCGGAGCGGCGCCGGAGCCGGCCGCGACCCCCTTGCGCGAGGTGGCGGCCTTCCAGGCCGCGGCCGCCCGCAACCGCGCGATCCTGACCCTCCCGAGATTCGAGAAGACGCCGGCCGAGATCGAAGCCACGACGCGCGCCGCGATCGCCGAGGCCACCGCGAAGCTGGACGCCCTGGCGGCCCAGGATCCCGCGAAGGCGAGCTTCGCCTCCACGGTGGCCGCCCTCGACGACGTCCTCTACCCGGTCGGCACCGCCGCCTACCGGATCAGCCTGATGAAGGAGACCCAGCCCGACGCCGCCCTGCGCGACGCGGCCACCGCGCAGTACCAGGTGCTCCAGGAGTGGAGCGTGGGCGTCACCTACCGCGAGGACGTCTTCAAGGCGGTGAAGGCTTTCGCGGACGCGTACGAGGCGGGGCAGCGCCCGAAGCTCGCGGGCGAGGACCTGAAGCTCTACCGCGACGCCATGCGCGACTTCCGGCGGGCCGGCCTCACCCTCGACAAGGCGACCCGGGACAAGGTGGAGGCCCTCCAGAAGCAGCTCGCCCGGCTCTCCACGGAATTCGACCGGCACCTTGGCGAGGCCCGGCAAGCCGTCGTCTTCACCGGGGAGGAGCTCTTGGGGGTGCCGGCCGCGTTCCTGAGCTCGGTCAAGACCGAGGACGGCAGGTATTCTGTGCTGGCCAACGTGACGCCGCACTACCTGGCGGTGGCCCAGAACGCGAAGCGGGAGGCCACTCGCAAGCGTCTCGAGCTCGCGCGCTTCGCCCTCGCCCAGAAGGAGAACGGGCCGCTCCTGGACGAGATCGTGGCCGTGCGCGACCAGGTCGCGGCCCTCCTCGGCTACCCCTCCTGGGCCGACTACCAGATCGAGCCCCGGATGGCCAAGACGGAGGCGCAGGCCAGCGCCTTCCTGGAGGACCTGAAGAAGGGGCTCGACCCCAAGTTCCAGGGGGAGCTCGCGGAGTTCCGGGCCATGAAGGCTCGCGACACGGACGACAAGCAGGCGGTCATCCGCTCCTGGGACTGGCGCTACTACGAGAACCAGCTGAAGAAGGAGAAGTACAGCGTCGACACCGAGGGCCTGCGGGTCTTCTTCCCTTTCGACAAGGTCCGGGCCGGGATGTTCGAGATCTACGAGCGGATCTTCGGGCTCAAGTTCGAGCAGGTACGGAACCCCGACCCCTGGTACAAGGACGTCGAGCTGTTCGTGGCCACCGACGCCGCGACCGGCGAGCCCCTGGGCCTCTTCTACCTGGACAACTTCCCCCGCGAAGGGAAGTTCAACCACTTCGCCCAGTTCGGGATCGTGAAGGGGAAGCGGCTGGCCGACGGAAGCTACCAGCGGCCGGTGGTGGCGCTCGTGTGCAACTTCGCGGCCCCCACCGCCGACCAGCCCTCGCTCCTCAGCCACCGCGAGGTGGAGACCCTGTTCCACGAGTTCGGCCACGCCCTCCATTCCCTCGTGACCCGTGCCCGCTACGCGGAGTTCTCGGGGACGAGCGTGCCCCGCGACTTCGTGGAGGCGCCGTCGCAGATGCTGGAGAACTGGGTCTGGGACCCGGGTGTGCTGAACCGCTTCGCGGCCGACTACCGCGACCCCGCGAAGAAGATCGACCCCGCCCTCCTGGCCCGCATGAAGGAGGCCAAGCTCGCGACCTCGGGAACGCAGTACCGGCGGCAGATCGCCCTCGCCCTCTCCGACCTGACCCTCCACCGCGCCCCCCGCCCGGGCTCGCCGAAGGACGCCCAGAAGATCATCAACTCGGTCTTCGGCGAGGTGTTCATCGCCCCGCCGGAGGGGACACACTTCGGCGCGTACTGGGGGCACCTCACCGGCTACGACGCCGGGTACTACGGCTACCTCTGGGCGGAGGCCATCGCCGCCGACATGGCGAGCGTGTTCGAGCGGGCACCGGACGGCTTCCTGGACGCCGGGGTGGGACGGAGGCTGCGCGACGAGGTCTACGCGGTGGGGGGCGCGCGGGAGGCCGAGGAGTCGATCCGCATGTTCCTGGGGCGGGACCGCTCGAACGCGCCGTTCCTCAAGCACGTCGGGTTGGATTGAGCCGGGGCGGGCTCAGGGCAGCTCGCCCTTCCGGATCCGGTAGTACCGCACGGGACGGCCATCGAGGGAGACGTCCCGCGCGAACGTCATCCCCAGACTCTCCATGACGCGGAACGAGGCCGCGTTCTCCAGGTCGGCCCCGGCCAGGATCTCCGGCACCCCGGCGTCTTCGAGGCCGAAACGCAGGACCGCCCCCGCGGCCTCGGTCGCGAGCCCACGGCCCCAGCAGCTCGGCAGCAGCGCGTAGAGGATCTCCACCTCGCCCGCGGCCCCGAAGCGCCGGAGGCCGGCGAAGCCGACGACCACCTGCGGCGGCGCGCGCAAGGCCAGGGTGAACGAGCCGAACCCGTCACGGGCGAAGCCTGACGCGCTCTCGGCGATTCGCTTCCGCACGGCGACGCGCGACACGGGCGCGTCGTCGAACAGATACCGCCGCACCTCCGGGTCGTTCCATTGCTGATGGAGCGCCTCCTCGTCCTCGGGGCGCAGGGGTCGCAGGACGAGACGCGCCGTCTCCAGGCGGGGAAGGCGGCGGGTCAGAACGTGAAGCCGGCCGTGAGCCGGAGCGCCTTCAGGTTCTCGCCCTGGTCGAAGAAGATCTCGAAATCGGCCCCCAGCCGGATCTGGACGCTGGCGTGGTAGCCGGTCCCGAGGTCGATTCCCAGCCCCCCCGCCCCGCCCCAGCTCGTGTTCGAGCTGCCGGACACCTTGTCGATGCGGGCGCCCCCGAGCAGGTGGAAATACGGGCGGTCGGTCCGGCCGATGGCGAAGCGGGGCCCCGCCATGAGGGTGAAGGTGTTGAGGGTGGTCCCCTCCTCCTTTTGGCGGTGCCAGGCGAGGTCCAGCTCCAGCGTGGTCCGCCCCGATCCCCAGCCGCTCAGGTAGGCTCCGAGGGGGGCGTCGCCGCCGCCGGTCTCGAGGTACTTGAGGTAGGCATAGCCCAGCGAGAGCTTGGGCCCTTCCGCCGCGGCCGCGGGAGCGGCGAAGGACAACAGGATAGCCAGCGCCTTGACCGCTCTCTTCATGAACCCCTCCCCGTGCATTCTACCCTTTGCTCAGCTACGGCGGATGGCGTCGGCGTCCGGATCGCCGGCCCGCTCGATGTAGACGTTCTCCAGGATCTCCCGGACGCGGGGATGGGCCCTGGTGATCGTGTCGAGGGCCGACCGGTCGAGCTCGAGCAGCGCGGAGGGCGCGGCGGCGGTCACGGTGGCGGTGCGCGACCGTCCGGACAGGGCCGAGATCTCGCCGAAGAACGCTCCCTCGCCGAGCGGCCGCAACAGCACGTCCTGGCCGGAGCGGTTTCGGATGAAGACCTTGACCCGCCCGGTGGCCACGAGGAAGACGCTCTGGCCGGGCTCGCCCTCCGTCAAGACGATGTCCCCGGGCTCGAGCGTCCTGAGCTCGAGCCCCCGCACCAGGGCGAGCAGCTCGTCCTCCGTGAGCCCGTTGAAGAGCGGGCTGGCCACGAGCCCGCGCCCCTGGGCGCGCAGGGTCGCGGGCGTGATGGAGGGGCCGGCGGGGGCGTCGAGGGCGCGTTTGGCCACCGCGCTCCGGCGCTTCACCGTGTCGCGCACGACGTCGATCAGCCATTCCCGCATCAGGTTGCCGGACTCCGGCGGGCGGCTGCTGGCTACCGCGGGACCCGCCGGGCCCGCGGGGCGGAGGCCCGCGGTCCGGGGACGTCGCTGCAGCTGCTCGACCTTCTTGAGCAGCGCGACCGCTTTCTCGTTCTGGCCGCGCCGCACGAGGTCGTCGGCGAGGTCGACCAGGACCTGGGCCGCCTCCCGGTCCTTGCCGGCCTTCAGGAAGGCGTCGGCCAGGCGGAGCCGCATGCGGGGATCCCCGCGCCCGTCGTGGAACTGCGACTCCAGGCTGGAGCCCCCGGCGCCGGCCTCCCGGGCCCGGAGCGCCGCCGCCTCGGGATCCCCCGCGCGCTCACGGGAGAGCGCCTGCAGGCGCTCGTTGACGTGAGGGTAGGCGACCGCGATCTCGACCATCGAGGCCTGGTCCAGCTCCAGGAGCTCGCAGAGGGCGGCCGCGGTCACGGTGGCGGTGCGCGGCCGGCCCGTGAGGGTCGCGATCTCGCCGAAGAAGTCGCCCTCCCCCAGGTTGTCGAGGAGGAGGTTGTGCCCGGCCGGGTTGCGCACGAACACCTTCACGGCGCCGGCGGTCAGGAGGAACAGGCTGCCGGCCGTCTCTCCTTCCGTGAGGATCACGTCGCCCGGCTCGAAAGTGCGGAGCTTCAGGCCGCGGACGAGGGCCACGCGCTCGTCGTCCGACAGTCCTTCGAAGAGGGGGCCGGTCAGGAGCGAGCGTGTCGGCTGGGGAAGCGCCTCTCCGACGGCCGGCGCCGCGCCCTCCGCGGGAGGGACCAGCATCTCTTCGATGAGGTCCGCCACCTGGTCCTGGAAGATGTCCTCGGACATCATGAGGAAGGCGTCCATCTCCTCGGCGCGGCCGGGCCGGATCGGGCCGGGCGGAGCGGGTGGCGAGGGAGCGGGTGGCGAGGGAGCGGGTGGAGAAGGTGGGTTCGGTTGAGCCGCCCCTTCGGTCCCGGAGACGGCCACCTCGACATCGGGCGGCGACACCTCCACGACCGAGTCCGTTTCGGGCTCACCGGTCAAGGCGTCGTGGAGGTCGAGGGTGGGCAGGATTTCCTCGAAGGGCTCGGGCGCGGGCAGCGTCGGCTCCGAGGCCGCTTCGGGCGGCATCTCGGCAGGGGGCTCGGCCGCGAGCGCTTCTGGCGCCGCTTCGGCCGCCGGGGGTGCAGCCTCTGCTTCCGGTGCGGGCGCCGTCGCCTCCGCGAGCTCGGGCGAAACCGTTGGCGCGGGCCCGAGCGGCCCCGCGATCTCCGGGGAGGCCGTCGGCAGGGGGGTGGGCAGGCCGGCGGGCTCCGGCGAAGGCGTCGGTACGGGCGCGGGCAGCGCGGCCAGGAATCGGCGGAACACGCCCCGAAGCCGGTCGGCTACTCCTGCGGAAGCCGGAGAGCCGGCGGCGCGCGTCGAGTCGGAGAGCCTCGGCTCGGCCTCGTCTGCGGCGGGCGCCGGAGGCCAGGAGGCCGCCGTCGTCGGACCGCTGGCGGCGGCCTCTGGCGGGGGAGCCGCCGGAGCGGAGGGGGGAGCCTCGTCGGCGGGCGCTTTGCCCGGGACCAGGTCGAACGAGACCACGTCCGCGGCCGCGCCGACCTCTGCCTTCGCCTGCGCGGGCGGCTCCTCGGCGATGCGTGCGGCGCGGCGGGCCCGGTCGCCCTCCAGCCGTACGAGAGTGTCCGACCCGACCTCCTCGATCCCGATCTCCAGCTCCGGCCGAGGGGGCGGTGGAGGCTTCAGCGGCAGGGGCGTGGCCGCGGGGAGCATCGAGGCGATGCGGCCGCCCTGGCGGGCGAGAGCCGCCAGGCGCGCCTCGACGTGGGGCTGGCCGGGATCGAGCTTTTCCACCCGCTTGAGGGCGGCGATGGCCCGGGCGGTGAACCCGTCCGCCGCCAGCTCCTCGGCCAGGCCGATGAAGACGGGCACCGCTTCCGCGGGGCGCCCGAGCTGGACCAGCAGGTCGGCGAGCTGAAGCCGCTGGTTGACCGTCACCCCGGGACGCACCAGCTGCTTCCTCAGGACCTGGAGGGCGCGGGTGTACCTCTTCTTGGCGATGAGCTCTCGGACGTCCTCGCGCGGTCGATCACGCCCGCTCAACGGTCTTGCTCCCTTCCCAGGAGGGTGGGAGGGAGGTTACGGCCCCGGGGTTGGGGTGGTCAAGCGGGCCCTCAATACGCCAGCAGCTCGCGCAGGGCGGAAAGCAGCCGGCCCCGGGGGGAGAAGACGGCCTCCAGGCCCTTGGCGAAGGGGACCGGGGTGTCCAGGGCGCCGAGCCGTGCCACCGGCGCATCGAGCCACTCGAAGGCGTCCTGGCCGATGGTGGCCGCGACCTCCCCCCCGAAGCCGCCGGTGAGCGGGGCCTCGTGGAGGACGAGGACGCGCGAGGTCTTGCGCACGGAGCCGATCACCGTCTCGACGTCCCACGGCAGGAGCGAGCGCAGGTCGATCACCTCGAGCTCGCGGCCCTCGCGGGCGAGAGCTGCCGCCGCCTCCAGCGCCCACGAGACGCCGACCCCGTAGGTCACGACCGTGGCGTGCGCGCCCGCTCGGGCCACCCGGGCCTGGCCGATCGGGAGCGTGTAGTGGCCCGCCGGCACGCGGGCCCGGGCCGATCGGTAGAGCAGCTTGTGCTCGAGGTAGAGGACCGGGTTGCCGTCCTCGAAGGCGGCCAGGAGCAGGCCCTTGGCGTCGAAGGGGGTGGCGGGGGCCAGCACCTTGAGGCCGGCCACGCTGGTGAACCACGACTCGACGTTCTGGGAGTGGAACGGGCCGGCTCCCGCGCCGCCCCCCACGGGAACCCGGATCACCACCGGGAGGCGCGCTCCCCAGCGGAAGTGCGTCTTGGCCAGGTTGTTGACGATCTGGTTGAAGGCGCAGGTGATGAAGTCCCCGAACTGCATCTCCACCATGGGGACGAAGCCGGCCAGGGCGAGTCCCATCGCGGCTCCCACCGCCCCCGACTCGATGATCGGGGTGTTGCGCACCCGGGCCTTGCCGAACTCCTCCGCGAAGCCCTCGGTCACCTTGAAGACCCCGCCGTACTCCGCGATGTCCTGGCCCAGGAGGACCACCCGCTCGTCGCGGCTCATGGCCACGTGCAGGCCGTCGCTGATGGCATCCACGTAGCGCCGTTCGGGAGCCTCGGCCTCCGCCGCGGGATCCGGTGGGGCAGGCTTCAGCAGGCTCGGCGCGAACACGTCGGCCCGCAGCTCCTCGGGGCCGGAGACGGGAACGGGGGCGTCCAACGCCTCGTCCACCAGGGCGTCGATCCGCGCCCGGTAGGCAGCGCGGATCGCCGCGGGGGCGTCCGCGGAGAGGACGCCGCGCTCGAGGAGCAGCTTCTCATAGCGCAGGACGGGGTCCTTCTGCGCCCACTCCTCGAGCGCCTCTCTCGGCACGTAGTCTGTCCTCGAGGCCTCCTCGTGGCCGCGCATGCGGAAGGTCTCGAACTCCAGGAGGGTCGGCCCCTCGCCCCGGCGCGCGCGCTCCGCGGCGCGGCCGACTTCGCGGACCACGGCCAGGACGTCGTTGCCGTCGACCACCAGTCCGGGCATGCCGTAGCCGAGGCCGCGGTCGGCCAGGTGACGACAGGCGTACTGCTCGTGGACCGGGGTCGAGAGGCCGTACTGGTTGTTCTCGATCACAAACAGCACGGGGAGCTTCCACACCGCGGCCAGGTTCAGGGCCTCGTGGAAGTCCCCCTCGCTGGTGGCCCCGTCACCCGTGAAGGCCGCCGCTACCCGCTTCTCGCCCTTGAGCTGCGCGGCCAGGGCCAGGCCGCAGGCCACCGGGAGCAAGGCCCCCAGGTGGCTGATCATGCCCACGATCCCCTTCTCGAGATGGCCGAAGTGGAACGTGCGGTCGCGGCCCTTCGTGAAGCCGCCTTCCTTGCCCAGGAGCTGGCGCAGGAGGCGCTCCAGGTCCAGGTCGCGGCCCGTGAAGACGCCCAGGTTGCGGTGCATGGGCAGGATGTAGTCGTCCGGCTCGAGCGCGCTCACCACCCCGGTGGCGATGGCCTCCTGCCCGATCCCGGAGAACCACTTCGAGAGCTTCCCCTGCCGGAGGAGGAGCAGCATCTTCTCCTCGATCATCCGGGGGAGGAGGATCGAGCGGTAGAGCTTTTGGAGATGCTCGGGGGCGAAGCTCGCGATCGGCTCGGCCCGCGCCTCGGCAGGGGCGGGCGAATCGGAGGTCATCCCGTCATTGTAGCGTCTAGCCCACGCGCCCGAGGTCTTCGGGCGGGGCTTCGCGGCTCTCCTTGGAGAGAGACAGCAGTAGCATCAGCCCGGCCAGCGCGAGGTAGCCCAGGGCGAACTGGTAGGGGACGGTGCGGGCCAGGGGATCGGCGAGCGTCCAGGGGAGGTACATGGTCCCCTCCCGGGTCGCGGAGTGGATGACGCCGAAGAAGGTGAAGACGGAAAGGACCATGAGATAGAGTGCACAACGCTTCAGCCGCCGGTCGATCATCTCCGCGAGGAACGCCCCCCAGAGCATGGCGGTCAGGATGAAGCCGTTGCCGAGGGCCACCGTCACGAGCAGTTCGGGCAGCTCCTTGCCGGGGGTGGCGACGAGGGCGCGGAAGCGATCCAGGGGGACCAGGACGGGGTCGCCGAGCTTGATTTGCAGCAGCCGGGCGATGGAGGGGAAATAGGTGAAGGCCACCGCCGGGGCGTGGCGGGCCGGGCAGGCGAGGAAGGCCTGCACGGCGATGTCGAGGGCCACGAAGATCAGGATCGGGGCGAGGACCGCCCGCGGGATCAGCTCGATGATGAAAGAGAGGTAGCCAAAGATCCCTCCGAGGCCGATGAAGAGGCCGGTCAGGAGCGTGTACCCGGCCCGGGCCCCCATTCCCTTGTAGGCGGGCTGTCCGATGTAGGGCGTGGACTGGGCCACCCCGCCGCAGAGGCCCGCGATGAGGGTGGCCACGGCCTCGGTGAGCAGGATGTTCCTCGTGTTGAAGTCGTCCCCCGCCACCCGCGCGCTTTCGGTCACGTTGATCCCGCCCACCACCGTGAGGAGCGCGAAGGGCGCGGCCAGGGGCAGGTAGGTGAGGGCGGGGACGAAGCCCTTCAGGAAGTCGAGGGTCGGGGTGGGGAAGCTCAGGTGCAGCTCCGGCACCGGGGGGGCGTAGGCGCCGCCGAGCAGGCCCGAGGGGCCGAGCGCGTGGTAGAGCGCGGTGCCCACCGCGATCGCGGCCAGCACCCCGGGCGCGTTCCCGGGCAGGCGGATCCGGGCCACCAGGGCATAGAGGATGATGCCGAGGGACACCATCCCGACGAGAGGCAAGCTGAAGACCTCGACCATGGGCTTGAAGCCGATGAGGGCCAGCGCGATCCCGGCGATGGAGCCCAGGAGGCCCGCCTGGGGCACGATCTTCTGCACCCAGGCCCCGGCGAAGGAGAGGGCCAGCTTGATGATCCCGATCATCACCATGGTGGCCATCCCGATGTACCAGGTCATGAGCGCGGCCTCGCGCTCGGCCATCCCGCCCGCCTTCAGGGACACAAAGGCGGGGCCGAGCACCACCAGGGCGAGGCCGATCGTCGAGGGGGTGTCGAGGCCGAGGGGCATGGCGGTGACGTCACTCCGGCCCGTCTTGCGGGCCAGGCGGAACGCCATCCACGTGTAGGCGAGGTCGCCGAAGAGCACGCCAAAGGCGGTCCCGGGGAACATGCGGCCGTAGACGATGTCGGCGGGATAACCGAAGGCGAAAACCAGGATCCCGGCCAGGAAAGACATCACCGTGATGTTGTCGAACATCAGCCCGAAGAAGCCGTTCACGTCGCCGGCCACGACCCAACGATACCGGCCGTTCGCCTGTGCCATGAGGCCTCCCTGGTCTGGCGATTCTAGCCGACGCGGGACCCACATCCGGTTGGTCCCCTCGCAGGGCTAGCGTATAGTCTTTGGCTTCACGATGACGGGCACGACGACGGAGAAGCGCCTCGAGTCTGACCCATGAACAAGCGAACCTTCCTCAAGCTCTCTTCCGCGCTCGTGGCCGCGCCCGCGGTCTCGCGCTTCCTGGCCTGGGCGTCCGGGGAGAAACCGAAGAACTGGGCGGGCAATCTCGAATACGGCACCGACCGCCTGTACCCCGCCAACTCGCTCGAACGGGTGCAGGAGTTCGTCAGGAGGCAGGCCAAGCTCAAGGTCCTGGGCACGCGTCACTGCTTCAACGACATCGCCGACAGCACGCAGAGCCTCCTCTCGTTGAAGCCGATGGACAAGGTGGTGGCGTTGGACCCGGGGGCCCATACCGTGACCGTCGAGGCGGGCGTGACCTACGGTCAACTGTGCCCGTATCTCGACGGTCGGGGCTTTGCCCTCCACAACCTGGCCTCGCTGCCGCATATCTCGGTCGCGGGGGCCTGCAGCACGGCGACCCATGGCTCGGGCGAGACGAACGGGAACCTGGCCACGGCGGTTTCTGCGCTGGAAATCGTCAACGCGGCCGGCGACCTCGTGAAGCTTTCCCGCCGGCAAGACGGCGACAACTTTCACGGGGCCGTGGTCGGACTGGGTGCCCTGGGCGTCATCACCCGGATCACCCTCGACATCCAACCCACCTTCACGATGCGCCAGTACGTGTACGAGGACCTTCCCCTGAGCGAGCTCAAGGAGCACTTCGACGCGATCGAGTCCAGCGCCTACAGCGTCAGCCTGTTCACCGATTGGCAAAAGCAGCGCTTGAACGAGGTCTGGATCAAGAGCCGCGTGGAAGGAGGGCAGGCGTTCGACCCGCAGCCGGAGTTCTTCGGGGCGAAGCGCGCCAAGAGGAACCTACACCCCATTGCCGAGCTCTCCGCCGAGAACTGCACGGAGCAGATGGGGGTTTCCGGTCCCTGGTACGAGCGCCTGCCGCACTTCCGCATGGGCTTCACGCCCAGCGCAGGCAAGGAGCTGCAATCGGAGTACTTCGTGCCCCGCCCGCAGGCGCTTCCGGCCATCCTGGCCGTGGAGCGGCTGCGCGATCAGGTGACTCCGCACCTGATGATCTCGGAGATCCGTGCGATCGCCGCCGACCGCCTGTGGATGAGTCCCTGTTACCGGCAACCCTGCGTCGCGATTCACTTCACCTGGAAGCAGGACTGGCCCGCGGTCCGCACGCTGCTGCCCGTGATCGAAAGGGAGCTGGCTCCCTTCAAGGCTCGGCCGCACTGGGGGAAGCTCTTTACCATGTCACCGTCGCACCTCAGGTCGCTCTACGAACGGCTGCCGGACTTCACACGATTGAGCAGGACCTACGATCCGCAGGGCAAGTTCCGCAATGCGTTCCTGAACAGGAATATCTTCGATGGCTGATTCGCCCGCGCCATGGGCTCATTTTCGCAGGGAGGCGATCCAGGCTTCGACCGCCTCCAGCTTGCGGGGGATCCGCTCGGAGAGGAGGCGATAGCCGGTCTCGGTGATGAGGACCTCGTCCTCGATGCGGACGCCGAAACCCCGCTCGGGAAGGTAGACGCCCGGCTCCACGGTGATCACCGCCCCCACGGGGAGGGGGAGGTCGTAGCGCCCGGCGTCGTGGACGTCGAGTCCCACGAAATGCCCGAAGCCGTGGATGAAGGCCTCGAGGTATCCCGCCCCCTTGAGGGAGGACTCGGCGACCTTCTGCAGATCCGCCATCGAAACCCCCGGCTTGATGGCGGCGAAGATGTCCTCCTGGGCCTGGTAGACGGCGCGATAGACCTTCGCCTGCTCGGGGGCGAAGCGGCCGCTCACCGGGTACGTCCGGGTGATGTCCGAGGCGTACCGGCCGTACTCGGCGGCCGCATCCACGACCACCACGTCGCCGCTCGTGAGCAGGCGCGAGTTCCGGTCCCAGTGGAGGACGGCCCCGTTGGGGCCGCTCCCGACGATCGAGGAGTAGGACAGCCCGGTCGCGCCCTGGGAGAAGAAGGCGTATTCGATCTGGGTCTGCACGTCGCGCTCCGAGAGCCCCGCGGTCGTCGAGCGGGCGGCCGCCTCGTGGCCCGTGCGCGTGATCTCCACCGCCCGCTCCAGGAGGGCGATCTCCTCGGGACCGTGGGCCGACCGCAGCCGGGCCAGGAGGTCGCGCTTGTAGACGAGCCGGAGCCCCAGGGCGGACGCGAGCTGACGGGCCAGCTCCGCGTCGGGCCGATCGTCCTTGAGGGCGCCCGCCGGCGCGATCAGGGCGACGCAGTCGGTCTCCTGCCCGGCCGCGAGGGCGGCCCGATCGGGGCGTCCCCGCCCCATGACGTCGACGCCGTAACGCTCGCGGAGGGCGGGGGAGAGGGGCGCCCGGGGGCCCGTCCACCGCTCACGCTCCGGGTCTCGCGGACGGAGGAAGAGCGCGGTGCGGCCGTACTTCGACTTGGGCGAGAGGAGCAGCCAGGCATCGGGCTCGGTGACCCCGGTCAACCACAGGAAGTCGCCGTCCTGGCGGAAGTCCTCCGTGACCCCGCTCGGCTCTCCCTGCGCCGCCAGCACGGCCACGCAGCCGCCCAGCTCGGAGAGGACGCGGTCCCTGCGGGCCTGGTAGACCGAGGCGGGGACATCGGGGGGGGGCTGCGGCGTGGGGTGGGTGATGGCCGCGGCAGCGACCAGCATGAAGAGCATGGCGACCTCCAGAGGCATTCCAAGGGAAGGGCGATTGAATCCTCGCGCCGAACCTGCGCTCAGGACCCGGGGCCGGCCTTCGCGGAGCCCATCCGCTCGGCGAGCCAGGACCAGTCCCGCTCGGCGGGCCGGTCGGCCGGGGGCGTCCCGCGGCCCCGCAACAGGTCCGCCGCCCGCGCCCGATCACCCGCCAGCAGGAGGGCCAGGATACGCCAACGGAGGATCTGGTCCGCGTGGCCGGCGTAGGGCTGGGCGTGCGCCAGCAGCTCCTCCGCGCGCCGGTAGTCCCGCTCTGCCATCGCCCGGTGCCCGAGGATCTCGTCGAGCTGCGGCTCGCGGACGCCTTCCGCCAGGGCCTCGTCCGCGACTCGCTGTTGGTCCAGGCTGTCGCCCATCAGCCAGAGCACGGGCGCGCGCAAGGACGTGCGGCTCAGCAGGTACTCGAGGGCCTCGATCCCCGGCGGCGATGCTCCGGGCACGTAGGGGACGCTGAGCGCGTCGTTGATGACCTTCTGGGCCGCGAGGAGCTCGAGGGTGCGCGCGCGCATCGCCGCGGGCCAGACCTCGCGGATGAAGGCGCTGTCTTCGAAGCGCCTCCGAGCGCGGGCGCCCTCCATCATGTCCGGGTACTCCCGGTCGCCCAGCTCATGGTACCGGCTGGAGAGGCGCGAGGGGTGATCGTCGTCGAGGGGCGGCGCGCCGCGCGTCCACTCGGCGAGGGCGGAGGCGTCGGCGATGAACAGGGCGCCGAGCTGCTCGGGGACCTCGACCCCGATGTCCCGCAGGGCGCGGGCCAGCACCGGGTCTGCCCACTGGCGCGCGAGCCCGCCTTCGTCCACCGGCCCGCGCAGGCCCCGGGTGCCGGCCAGCATCCACTCGAGCCCGCTGCCCGTCCAGAGCGAGCAGTCCCGGAAGACCTCGCAGAACGCCGCCGTGATGGACCGGGCTTCGACCGGCGGCATCTGGTAGACGGGGAGCCAGTAGGTGGCCACTCCGCGCTCGGCCAGGCGATCGTGGATGAGCTGGAAGTACTCCCGGGTGTAGAGGTTGACGATTCCGGCGTTCTTGGGGGGCGGCGGCTCCGCGGTGACGAGGTCGTAGCGCTCCCGGGCGGCGAGGAGGAAGAACCGGCCGTCCTCCACGTGCACCCGGACCCGCGGGTCGTCGAGGGGATACCCGCCGCGGGGAAAGATCGCGCGGCCCATCTCGAGGATGTCGCGGGAGGTGTCGACCACGTCGATCCGCTCGAGCCAGGGCGTGTCGGTGAGGGCCTTCGCGGTCGAGCCGACCCCGAAGCTGATCAGCAGGGCCTTTCGCGCGTCCGGCCGGAGAGCCATCGGCCAGTGCACGAACAGCCGCATGTAGCGCTGGCCGAGCAGGCTCGTGTCCGACATCGAAAAGCCGTTGGTCGCGAGGCGCCAGTTCAAGGGTTGCCCCAGCAGCTCGCGACGCACGTAGAAGATGGTCTCGGTGAGGCCTTCGCGATAGGCCACGACGCGGCTGGTCTGGTCCGTCCACCGGGCCACCACGTGCTTCAGGTAGTGGTTGCGCATCAGCCCGAAGGGGAACTGCGCGAGGACAAGGGCGAAGCAGGACGCCCCCAGGCCGAGCACGAGCCAAAGGCGCGGCTCTCCCGAGATCGCGACGCCCCTCGAAGGGCCGCGGCCGACGAGCAGGGCCACCGCGGCATAGCCGAGGCACAACGCGAACAGCGAGCGCTCGAGCCCGATGCCGGGAAGGAGGACCAGACCCCCCGCGAGGGCGCCCAGAGCGGCCCCCACCGTGTTCGCGAGGGTGAGCAGGCCCGCGGCCCGGGTCGGATCGACGACCTCGGTCCGGAGCGCCTCGCCGGCCAGGGTGAACAGCCCTCCGGAGGCGATGGACACCGGCAGCATCAGGGCCAGGGACCAGGCGAGCATCCTTCCCGGCTCCGTCACCAGGCCGTGGCCGGGGGGCAGGGGATCCAGCACGCGCGCGAAGCCCGCGTAGGTCAGGACTCCGGCGATCCCTGCCCCCAGCGCCAGGAGCGAAAGGTAGCGGGCGGCACCCGGCTGCACCTTCAGCCACCACGACGCGATCAGGCCTCCCAGGCCGATTCCCAGCAGCACGACCGCGAGCATGGCGGCGAAGGCGAGGCTCGAGGAGAAGAAGAAAAGCAGGAGAAAACGGAACCAGACGACCTCCAGGGCCAGCAGGATGCCTCCGCCCAGGAAGGATGCCGCGAGCAGACGCCGCGCGCCGGGCGCGAGGCCCGACCGTCCGGAGGACGGAGCGGTGGAGCCCTCTTCGGTTGCGACCGACGGCGTGCTCCTCGACACGGCCGCGACCGAGCACGCGGCCAGGGCGTTGAGCGCGGCGGCCGCGAGCCCGGCTCCGCGCAGCCCCAGGCCGGGCAGGAGCAGGGCTTCCCCGCCGAGGGCGCCCGCGACCGCTCCCAGCGTGTTCCAGCCGTAGAGCCGCCCCAGCGCGCGGCCGAAGCCCGCCCGCCTCGCGGCGAGCGCGCGCACGAGCAGGGGCAGGGTGGCCCCCATCGCGGCCGAAGGGAGCAGCAGGAGCGGGAACGCGACCGCTATCCGGGTCAGGTTGAGGAGGGGCGTCGTGTCGGCCAGCGTGCCCAGCAGCGGCGCCAGCGCGCGCGTCAAGTGCGGAAACAGCAGGACCAGGGCCAGCCCCGTGGCGCCCACCAGCAGCTCGAGGACGGCGTACACGATCAGGGGGTTGCCGACCCGGCTCCCGCGCCACACCGCCCAGGTGTTGCCGGTGGCGAGACCGGCCATGAATGCCCCCATCACCAGGCTCGAGGCCCAGACGCTGTTGCCCAGCATGAGGCCCGCCTGGCGGAACCACAGGGTCTCGAAGACGAGCCCGGCGGCGCCCGAGAGAAAGAAGGCGAGGCACAGGACGGCGCTACGGTTCAGGGGCACGCCGGCGACGGCCTCAACCGCCCAGGGCTCGCCGGCAGTAGGCAAGGCACGCCTTCACCTCCTCGGCGGTGTCCTTGCCCTCGTACTCGTACTCGATGTTGGAGGGTATCGGCCAGGCGTTCCGGCTCAGCAGGTTCAGCACGGCCTTGATGGGGGCGTCGCCCGTGCCGAAGGGCACGGCCGGGCCCTGGTCGCGCTTTCGGTCCTTGATGTGCAGGGTGACGATGCGGTCGTGGTGCTTCTTGATGAACTCCACCGAGTCCTGGTTGGCGGCCGTGAAGTGGCCGATGTCGAGGTTCGTGCAGATGTATTCGGAGGAAGCGGCCATGGCCTTCTCGAGGTCCGCGCCGGTGGCGAACTCGTTGGGGTCGATCCGGGAGTGGTTGTGCAGGCCCACCCTCATCTTGTGCTTCCGGGCGAAGGCGTCGATCCGGGGGACGGTCTTCTGGTTCGAGGAGGCGGTGAGTACCTTCGCTCCCAGCGCCTTCGCCATCTCGAACCCGCGGTCCATCTCCGGGTCGGTGAAGTCGTCCCGGAAGCTGTAGTTGTAGGCGTAGACCTCGATCCCGGCCGCCCTGAACTTGTCTCCGATCTCGCGCAACGTGGCCAGCGGCGTGGTGAGACGCCACTTGCGCAGCTCCTCGCGCGCGTTCTTGCGCGCTGCCTCGTCCATCTGTCGCCCGTCCTGACGAGGTTCCAGGTGCCCCTGCCACAGCTCGACCGAGCCCAGGCCCGCCTCGGCCATGCCCTGGATCGCCCCGTCCAGCGGCCGGTCCCGGAAGCTGTAGCTCTGGACGCCGATCTGCACCCCCTTGAACTTCGAGTCGATCCTGGTTTTCGCGGGGACAGCGGTGTCGGCTCCTTCGGCTCGCCGGCCGAGGAGGCCGGCCGCCAGTCCACTCAGGACGAGGCCGTTCCACTCACGCCTGGTCAGGTTTTCCATAGCGCGCAAAGCTACTGCCGAGGTGGGGAAGCGTCAAGGGGGACGGATAATCCCCCCGTGGTGCGCCCGCTCTCCCCTCGCATCCTGGTCGTGGGCGCGCGCGGGTATTTCGGCTCGCTTCTCGTCGAGGATCTCCTGCGCCACACCGACGCCGACGTCTGGGCCGCCGGGCGCGGCCGCGGCGGGATGGCGAGGCTCCTCCGCCGCGTCGGCCCCGGACTCGGGAGCCGCCTGACCCCCTGCGTGTGCGATCTGGCGCAGCCGGCCTCTGTCGACGCCCTCGTGCCCCAGGTCCGTGCCGCCATCTGCGCCGCCGGCCCCTATCAGGGGCTCCCCCTGACGCTGCTCGAGTCCTGCGTGAGGCACGGCGTGCCTTACCTCGACCTGGCCGACGACCGGGGTTTCTTCGTGAAGGCGAGGCACTGGGTGGCCGGGCAGGACGAGGCGCGCCTTCCCGCCGTGTGCGTCGGCTGGTCCGCGGTCCCCGCCCTCTCCGGGCTCCTGGCGCGGATGGCGGCGGAGGGCATGGAGCGGGTCGATGCCCTGTTCGTGCAGATCGCCCCGGGGAACCGCTCCCCCCGAAACAAGGGGACCGTCGCCTCGCTGCTGGCGTCGCTCGGCAAGTCCTGCCGCCTGTGGAGGGAGGGAGAGTGGCGCGAGGTCCCCGGCTGGTCCGAGCCTCGAACCTTTCCATTTCCGCTTCCGGTCGGGCCCCGGCGAGGGTATGTCGTCGACGTGCCGGACCACGAGATCTTCCCGGCGCTCTTTCACGCGCGCACGGTGGAGTTCCGGGTCGGCTCGGAGCTGAGCATCCTCAACCATGGCGCGTCCGCCCTGGCCTGGCTGTCCCGGAGACTCCCGATCCCATGGGCTCCCTTCGCCCCCTGGCTCACCCCCGCGATGGCTGGGCTGGGCTTCCTGGGCCACGACCGGGGCGCCGTCGGGGTCGAAGCCTCCGGGGTCGTGGCCGGCCTCCCGGTGCGCCGCCAGGCCTGCGTGGTCGCCGAAAGCTCGGGGCAGAGAATCCCCGTCCTCCCGGCCGCCGTCATGGCCGCCCGTCTGCTCTCGGGAGAAACGCGGGAGACGGGTCTCGTCCCCGTCGATCGCTGGCTGAGCCGCGCGGAGCTCGCAGCGGAATGCGCACAACGCGGGCTCGATCTGACGGTGCGGGACCTGCCGTGAAAGATCAGATCTGGTCGCGCTTGAGCCGCGCCGGGTGGCTCGCCTTCGCGGTCCATCTCCTGGCCGGCCTGGCCCTGGCGCTCGTCCTGCGCCGCGGCCTGGAGACCAACGCCGACCTGGGGGACCGGCTTCGCTTCGTGGGCGGGAGCCGGCTCGTGTGGACGGCGGGCTGGATCTGCTGGACCGTCGCCGCGCTCACGATCCTCAACTTCTACGCCCACTTCGCCGCGGCCCACCGCTCCCTCGGGGCCTCCCCGGCGCCGCTGCGGACGGCCGTCCTGCTGACCGTCGCGGCGGTCGCCGCCGATTGGACCGCCCAGGCGGTGGAGGTGCTCGTTCTGCCGGGCCTGGCGGCCGCCGCCGACGCCGCGCGTTTCCTCGCCTGGCACCGGACCGCGGTCCTCTTGACCGGCTTCCTGGGCAACGGCCTGTACACGCTCTCGGCGCTGCTGCTGGTGTGGGTCTCACGCTCTTTCTACCCGCGATGGATCCAGATGGCGGGCTTCGGAGTGGTCGCCGGCGGCATGGCTCTCTCCGCGGCGGCCGGGGCCGATTCCGCCGCCGGCATGCTCTGGGCAAACGTGGTGCTCGTGCCCAGCCTGCTCCTCTGGCTGGCCGGGGTGGCAGCCTCGGCGGCAACGCCGCGCGGCGAGAAGGCCTAGAACACCCCCTGCATGCTGCGCGCGTAGCCGGTCAGCTCGACATAGCCGTTGCCGTCCACCGTCCGGCCGGCGCTCCTACCTTCGATCCGCACCGCGCCCTCCCAGTAGGTAAAGGACGTCCGCATCTCCTGGTCGGGAAGCCAGGGCGTTACCCTCAGCTCGAGGTCGGCCGAGGGAACGCGGACCGTCCAGCGGGCCGGGTAGACGGCGCCGGTCTCCGGGCTCGTCCATCGGTCCTCCACCTCGACCTGCACGTCCTTCAACTCCAGGCGCCTCGTAGCGCCGTCCGGCTCCACCAGGGTGCCGCCGGAGGCGGCCTCGAGCGAGCCGTCCTCGCGGCGGATCCGGAAGAACATCAGCTCGCGCTGGTCGCTCGTCTGCAGGCTGAACCAGTCCCAACCGAGCGCGCCCTCGCCGAGCGCGCTCGTGCTCCACTCGTGGTCGAACCAGCTCGTGCCCGTGACATCGAATTCGCCGGCACCGTTGGCGATCCGGCCCCGCGTGCGCAGCCGCGTGTAGCCGACGTAGTACGAAGCGTTGCCGGCCGCCGCGCTCTTTCCCGACAGGCCGCGGTCGCCGTGGGCTACGAGGGGCTTCGCCGAGGCGAGGTCCAGTTCGAGGGCGATCGCGCCGTCGCGAGCCGCGAGATGGATCGCGCTCCCGTCATCGTTCCGGCCCTCGGCCCGCCAGCCCTCGAGCCACAGCGCGAGCGGCTCCGCCTGCGCCCCCGCGAGCCCGCCCGCGCCCCGGCTCCAACCGTCGGCGAAGGCGTGGCGCCCCGCCGTGCTGTCCGTGACCGCGAAGTGCGCGAAGTAGATCTGGTTGGTGGCGAGGCCGGGGCCCTCGGGGGGCGGCCCGGGGGAGAGCCCGCGGCGGAAGAACGTGAGCTGGTAACCGAAGTGCCGGCCGCTCGCATCGGTCAGGTTGCCCGTGTAGTACCACCACTCGGTCTGGTAGTCGAAGTGCGGGCCGTGGTCCGCGGGCAGGCGAAAGGAGCGGACGCTCGTCGCGCGGGCGAAGGGAGGGGCCGTGGCTCCCTCGGCGAGCCGAAGGGTGGGCGTGGAGCCGGGGCCCGGCTCGCGTGCGCAGCCGGCCGCGGCGAGAGCCGCGGTCCACGCCAGCGCGGCCCGGAGCGCACCTTTCATCGACCCCCCACCCTATCCGTCATCGACCCCCCCTCCTATCCCTCCGATACATCGGAATGAGTCGGAGCTGGCCTTTGCTCTACCGGCATTACTTCATTCCGATGTATCGCCCCACGTAGGGGGAGGGAACGCTGTTACGCGTCCGGCTCCGCGCCTTCATTCCTGTCGGAGAGCGGCGGCCAGCGGCATGCGCTGGAGCCGCAGCAGGGGATAGACGGAGGCCAGGACGGCGGCGGCCACGCTCAACGCGAAGGCCTGGGCGAACACCAGCGGGTCCGCCTGGAGGCGCATGGTCCAGCCGAACGACCGCACGTTGATCACGTTCACCAGGATGGCGGCGAGCAGGAGGCCGGTGGGCAGGGAGAGCAGCCCGGCGGTCATGCCCATGAAGCCCGTCTCCAGGAACGTGAGGCCCCAGAGCTGGCGGCCGGTGAGGCCCAGGGCCTGGAGGGTGGCCAGCTCGCGGGTGCGCTCCACCTGCAGGGCCATGAGCGCGCTCCAGACTCCGATGAAGGCCACCACCACCGCCAGCAGGCGCAGGGCCCGGGTCACCGCGAACGTCCGGTCGAACACCCCCAGGGCCTGGGCGCGCAGCGAGCGGTTCGAGGTCACCCGGAGGGCGGTGCCGGCGAGGACGGCGCGCAGCGCGTCCGCGACCTCGTCGACCCTGCTCCCCGGCGCCAGGTAGACGCCCAGCGACGAGATCGCCCGGTCGTCCCAGTAGCGCTCGTAGACGTCGCGGGCGACCAGCACCAGGCCGCGCTCGGTCGCGTAGTCGTAGAAGACCCCGGCCACCGGGAAGGTGTGGGGACCCCGATCGGTCAGGAGCGTGACCGATCCGCCCCGGGGCGGAACCTGGTGGCGGTAGGCGAACGGCTCGCTCACCACCACCGCCCCCTCCCGCATCCGCCGCCAGGTCTCGGCCGGGCTTCCCTCGGCGAAGCGGTAGAGGGCGGCGCTGCGCTCCCGCTTCGGGTCGGCCACTGCGAGCTGCACCTCGCCGAGCGGGCTCGCCACCTTCACGCTCCGGAACGTCTCCAGGCTCGCCACCCCCGGCACCGCCGCCACCCGGGCGGGCACGTCCGGGGAGAGGACCGGAGCCGCCCGGGTCCCTCCGGTGGTGGGGGCGGCCACGAAGATGTCGGCGCGCAGCGAGAGGTCGAGCCAGTTCTCGACCGTGCTTCGGAAGCTCTCGATCATGAGGCTGACCCCGATCGTGACCGAGACCGCGATCATCAGGGCGGCGATGGCCACCCCGGTGCGGCTCACCGCGCGGGTGACGGTCCGCGCGGCCAGCCGCCCGAGCGTCCCCACGGCCGCCGAGGCCAGGGGTCCCACCCCCTCCATGAAAGCCAGCGTGACCAGGGGGGTCACGAGGGCAAGGCCGAGAACCATCGCGAAGAGGCCGGCGAAGCTCATCACGAGCGAGCGCGGCAGCCCGACGAGCGCGCCCGCCCCCAGCATCGCCAGGAGCAGGCCCGAGAGCGACACCCAGGGCAGGAGCCGCCGGGTCTTGCCCTCGAACGTGCTGGGACGCAGGGCCACGATCGGCTCCACGCGCGAGGCCTCCAGGGCGGGGGCGAGAGCGGCCAGGAGGCCCGCGCCGATTCCCAGGGCCGCCCCCTTCAGGGAGGCCGCGGCGGTGAGCGGCGCCTCGCGGACCGACAGCACGAAGTACAGATCGTTGATCGTCCGGGTCACGAGGCGGACCGCGCCCTGGCCCAGGGCCCAGCCGAGAAAAAGACCGAGGAAGACGCCGGCCGCGGAGGCCGCGGCCGCTTCCACCAGGATCAGCGCGAAGACCTGCTCGCCCGTCACCCCGAGCACGCGCAGGGTGCCGAAGACCGCCCGCCGCTGCACCACCCCGAACATCACCGTGTTGTAGATGAGGAACATCCCCACCAGCAGCGCGAGCAGGCTCAGGGCCGTCAGGTTGAGCGAGAAGGCCGCGGTGAGCTGAGCCACGGCGCCCGCCTGCTCGCTCGCCGGGGCGAGGCGCGTCCCCGGCGGAAGCAGGCGCTCGACGCGCGCGACCTCGTCCCCCTCGAGGATCACGTCGATCCGGGAGAGACGCCCCTCCCCGCCGAAGAGCCGCTGGGCCGCGCCCACGTCCATCACCACGAGACCGTCGAGCGATCGCTGTTCCTCCGCGTCCGCGGTTTCGATCAGGCCCAGGATGGTCAGGGACGAGAGGCGGTCCTGGACCTGGACGCGCACCACGCCGCCGGGCGAGAGGCCGTACCGCTCGGCCATGCCCGCACCGATCAGGACCGACCGCGCGTCGGTGTAGAAGCGGCCGAAGCCGGGAGTCCCGATCGCGCCGTGGCCCAGATGCCCCCGGAAGGGCCCGTCGGCCAGCGGGTCGACCCCGAGGACGTGCAGGGGCTGGCGGTCCAGGTCGAGGGCGACGGCGACGCCCTCGAAAACGGGCGCGCTCCTCCTCAGGCCCTCGAGGCGCAGCCGCCGGAACAGCTCCTCCGGCAGGCCCGAGGGACCTCCCAGCACCTGGTGGGTGGCGCGTCCCACCACGGCCTCGGTGCTGAGCGCGAAAGCCCGCCGCGCGCTGCCGTTCGCGAGATCGATGGCGACGACCACCGCCACCCCGACCGCCACTCCCAGGATCATGAGGCCGGTGTGGAGCGGCCGGCGCCGCAGGTCGCGCAGGCCGGTCCTGAGGAGGCTCCGGGTCAGCATCGGCTCAGGGCCGTGACGCGCGGACCGGGGGGTCGGCCGTCAGGGGAACCAGGTGGCCGTCCTCGATCGTGAGCACGCGATCGGCCCGCGCCGCCACGAGGGCGCTGTGAGTGACCAGGACCAGGGTCTTGCCCGCCTGCCGGGTGACCCGGTCGAGGAGCGCGAGCACCGCCTCGCCGGTGGCGTCGTCGAGGTTGCCGGTGGGCTCGTCCGCCAGGAGCAGCTTCGGGTCCTGGACGAGGGCCCGCGCGACCGCCACCCGCTGCTGCTCGCCGCCGGAGAGCCGGTCCGGGAAGTCGTCGGCCCGTTCCAGCAGGCCTACCTGCTCGAGGAGGGCTCGGGCGCGCCGGCCGGCCTCGCGGCGCGGTCCCCCGGGCAGCTCGGCCGGGAGCTGCACGTTCTCCAGCACGGTCAGGGTGGGGATCAGGTTGAAGAACTGGAAGACGAAGCCGAGGTGGTCGCGGCGGAAGAGGGTGCGGGCTCGCGGCGAGAGGCAGTTCAGGCAGACGCCCCCCACGTAGACGTCGCCCGCCGTGGGCAGGTCGATCCCGGCCAGGAGGTTGAGGAGCGTGCTCTTGCCGCTGCCGCTGCGGCCGCGGATCGCGACGAACTCGCCGGCCGCGACGGTGGCGCTCGTCGCGCGCAGCACCGACCGGGTCCTCGTGCCTTCCGTGTAGTCCTTGCTGACGCGGTCGAGTCGGATCAGCGGCGGCTTCTCCGGCCTCAGCTTAGTCGGGCCACCCACCCCGCGCAAACCCGAGCACAATATCGGCCGGCAGGGAGGGAGAACATGAGATCAAGGGGAGTAGTGCCATGGGCGGTCGCGGCCGCCGCCGTCGCCAGCATGGCCCGGGGCGCGGAACCGCCCTCCAGCGCTCTAGCCGAGCGGGCGCGCCGGATCCACGCGAGCCTCATCGGCGTGGATAGCCACATCGACACCCTGCAGCGCGTTCTCAACGAGAAGGTGGACGTCTCGCGCCGCCAGCCCGCGGGGCACGTCGACCTCCCGCGCCTGAAGGAGGCGGGAATGGTCGCCCCGTTCTTCGCCCTCTGGGTCCCGACCTTCTACAAGGACTCGGAGGCCGTCCGCCGGACCCTCCAGTTGCGGGACGCCATGCAGTCGCTCCTCGACGCCCACCCCGACCAGATCGAGCTGGCCACCAGCGCGGCCGACGTGCGGCGCATCGCCCGGGCGGGCAAGATCGCGGCGGTGCTGACCCTGGAGGGAGGGCACCAGATCGCCGATGACCTGGCGGTGCTGCGGGTCTATCACCGGCTGGGGATCCGCTCCATGACCCTCACCCACTTCCGCAACAACCACTGGGCCGACGCCTCCACCGACCGCCCCCAGCACAACGGCCTCACCGACTTCGGACGCCAGGTGGTGCGGGAGATGAACCGGCTCGGCATGATCGTCGACGTCTCGCACGTGTCGGACAAGACGTTCTACGACACCCTGGAGACGACCACGAAGCCCGTGATCGCCTCCCACTCGAGCTGCCGGGCCCTCTCCGACGTCCCCCGGAACATGAGTGACGAGATGATCCGGGCCCTGGCCCGGAACGGCGGCGTCATCTCGATCAATTTCGGGGCGGGCTTCCTCAACCCCGAGGACGCCGAGGCGCTGCGGCGGAGGATCGGGGAGGCGGTCGCGGCGGAGCCGGCCCTCTCCGGCCGGGCCCTGGACGAGTTCGCGGCCTCCGAGTACGCCCGAGAGTACGACCAGATGAAGCCCGCCTCCGCAACCCTGGAGGACGCGTTGGCCCACATCGATCACGCGGTGAAGGTCGGGGGCATCGACCACGTCGGCATCGGCAGTGACTGGGACGGCATCAACTCCGTGCCGGCGGGGTTGGAGGACGTCTCGAAGATGCCGGCCCTGACCGCGGCCCTGTTCCGGCGAGGGTACAGCGAGGGCGACGTCAGGATGATCCTCGGAGGAAACCTCCTGCGCGTGCTCCGGGAGGTGACGGGCCGCTAGGCGCCTCATGAGCCCCGCGCGCTTCGGCATCGCGGTTTTCCTCGGCGCTTTCCTGTTGTTCCAGGTCCAGCTCATCCTCGCCAAGAGGCTGCTGCCGTGGTTCGGGGGCGCCCCCGCCGTCTGGACGACCTGCATGTTGTTCTTCCAGGTGGCCCTGCTCCTCGGCTACGCCTATGCCCACGCCCTCGCCAGAGCGGCTCCGCGGCGGCAGCGCGACGCCCACCTGGCGTTGCTCGCGGCCGCGCTCCTGCTCCTCGCGGTGCGAGCCGCAGCCTGGCCCTCGCCCCTCACTCCCGGCGAGGAATGGAAGCCCGACCCGGCCGCGGGCCCGGTGCCGCTGATCCTCGCGCTGCTGGCGGCGAGCGCCGGCGTACCATACCTCGTGGTCGCCGACACCGGACCGCTGGTCCAGTCCTGGTTCGCGCGGGTCCGGCCCGGGGCCTCCCCCTACCGGCTCTTCGCGCTCTCGAACCTCGGCTCCCTCCTGGGGCTGCTCAGCTATCCGTTCTGGTCGAGCCGTGGCTGCCGGTCGCGGGCCAGGGCTGGCTGTGGACGCTCGGCTTCGTCCGGTACGCGCTCGCGGTCGGCTCCTGCGCGTTCGCTCTCCGCCCGGCCACGGAGAGCCCGCAGGTCGAGGCGCCGCCCGCGCCGGCGCCGCCTGCCCTCATCGACCACATTCTCTGGTTCGGCCTGGCCGCCGTGGCCTCGACCCTCCTGCTCGCGGTCACGGGTGCGCTGTGCCAGGACGTGGCCGTGGTCCCGTTCCTGTGGGTGCTGACGCTCGCGCTCTACCTGCTGTCCTTCGTCCTCTGCTTCGAGTTCGAGCGCCTCTACCGGCGCGCGGTCTGGCGGGCGGCGGTGGCGGCGGCCGGCCCCGCCTGCGCCTATGCGCTCTTCCGCGGGACGGACCTTCCCCTCCGCGGTCAGGTGGCCGTCTACGCGGGCGCGCTCTTCGTCTACTGCATGGCCTGCCACGGCGAGCTGGCGCGCGGGAAGCCGAGGCCGGCGGACCTCACCTCGTTCTACCTGACCGTCGCCGCGGGCGGCGCGGCCGGCGGTGTGTTCACGGGTCTCCTGGCCCCCATCCTCTTCCTCTGCTACTGGGAGCTGAACCTGGCGCTCGTGGGCGGTCCGGTCCTGCTGGTTGCGGTCCTCCTGCTCGACCCCGACTCCTGGCTGCTGAGCGTCCTCAAGCATTGAGCGGCGTGAGAATATCCCCGAGATGATCCTGCCCCGGCTCCGCAGATGGCCCGTGATGGCCCCGGTCCTGTTCCTGGCCGTCGCCCAGGGCCCGTCCGCTTTCGGCCGGCAGGCGGCCGAGCGGCGTCCCGCCCCGGTCATGGGCTACCAGGGCGCGGACTGGCTCGAGCGGGAGGGACGCGAAGAGGAGCAGCGGCCCGCCGAGGTCATCAAGACCATGGGCCTCAAGGACGGCGATCTCGTGGCCGACCTCGGCTGCGGCACCGGCTACTTCGCCCGCCGGATGGCCCGCGCGGTGGCCCCTTCCGGGAGGGTCTACGCGGTCGACATCCAGCCGGAGATGCTGGAACGCATGAAGACCCTGCTCGAGAAGGAGGGGATCACGAACGTGGTGCCCGTCCTGGGCGAGGCCGCCGATCCCAGGCTACCCAAGAGCGGGCTCGACTGGATCCTGCTCGTGGACGTGTACCACGAGCTGCAGCAGCCCAAGGCGATGCTCGCGAAGATGCGGGAGAGCCTGAAGCCAGCCGGCCGGATCGCCCTCGTCGAGTATCGGCTCGAGGGTGCGACCGCGGCCCACATCCGCCCCGAGCACCGGATGTCTCCCGCCCAGGTCCTGGCCGAGTGGGAGCCCGCGGGCTTCCGGCTCGTGATCCGCCACGAGTTCCTGCCCACGCAGCACTTCTTCGTCTTCGCGAAGGCGCCGGAGCCCTGAGCCCCACCGGGGCCGACGCCGGCCGGATGCTAGAATCGCCTCCTTGCGCCACCGCGTTCGACGAACGCGTCCGAAATCGCTTCTCGCCGGTGTGGCCTCCATCGCGGTCGTCCTCTGGCAGAGTGCGCCCGCGGCGCGCGCCCAGGCGCCGGGCCCCGGCCGGGTTTACGTCGTCCTCTGGTTCGACACCGAGGACTACGTCCTTCCTCCGAGCGATGACGCGGCGAAACGGGTGGCGGAGCTGCTGACGCAGCAGCGCGTCCGCGCGACCTTCAAGGTGGTGGGTGAGAAGGCGCGCACCCTCGAGCGTCGCGGCCGCCAGGACGTGATCGCCGCCCTGGCCCGCCACGAGATCGGCTACCACTCGAACACCCACAGCCAGCACCCCACCCCCGCGGAATACGAGGCCGCCCTCGACTGGTCCACGGGGGTCGGGGAGTTCGACCGGCGCGAGCGGCCCGGCTTCGACGACGTCCGGCGCATCCTCGGCCAGACCCCCACCTGCTACGGCCAGCCCGGCAGCTCCTGGGCGCCGCAGTCCTTCGCCGCCCTGAAGAAGTGGGGGGTGAAGGTGTATCTCGACGAGGGCCGGCAGGTGGGCCTCGACGGCAAGCCTTTCTGGTACGGCGGCCTGCTGAACATCTTCAACACCTCGGAAGGGTCAGAGCTCCATCCCAACGAGGACTGGTCGAACATCGCGCAAGCGCGCGCCCGCTTCCAGGAGTTCTATCGGCACATGACCTCCCGGCCGGAAGGCGGGGTCGTGAGCTTCTACTTCCACCCTTGCGAGTTCATTCACCGCGAGTTCTGGGATGGAGTGAACTTCGCCCGTGGAGCCAATCCTCCGCGCGAAGAGTGGACGCTGCCGCGCATGAAGACCCCCGAGGAGCGAGAGAGGGCCTTCAAATACCTGGAGGAGCTCGTCGCCTACATCAAGTCGCTGCCGCGCGCGGAGTTCGTCACCGCCTCCCAGGCATTGCAGATCTTCAAGGACAACGCCCAGGGCCGGACCTACGGCCCGGAGGATCTGGCCCGCATCGCCCGCCGCGTGGACCCGGAAGTCTCCTTCCAGGTCCACGACGGCTTCACGCTGGCCGCGAGCGAGGTCTTCTGCCTTCTCAACCGTCACGTCGCGGGGATGGCGCGGAAAGCGCCGCTCCCGGCGATTCCGCTCGACGGCACGCCGTACGGTCCCGCGTCGCCGTTCGAAGGTGGGGGAGCCCTCACGGCGGACGCCTCCTGGAGTCAGTTCTCGCGCACCGTGGTCGATGTGGCGGACCACCTGGAACGACACGGCCAGATACCGAGCGCGGTCTGGCTCGGCAGCACGCCGGTCTCACCCGAGAGCTACCTCGTGGCTTTGGCCGGCGTCACGCTGGCGGGGGCCGAGCCACCCGCGTCGGTTCACATCGCGCCCGCCCACCTGGCGGCGGGGAAGTACGTCGCCGACGACGCGCCCGGCTTGTGGGACTGGGTGATCTTCCCCCCCGGTTTCCGCGCCCCCAAGCTCATGGGCCTCGCCCGGCTCCAGGCCTGGACCCTCAAGCCCGCCCAGGCCTCTCCCTCGCCGTAGGATCGGGGATCCGATGCCCACCTGCGCCGAGGTCCTGGCCCGGACGCTGCGCGAGGCCGGCATCCAGCGGATGTTCGGCCTTCCGGGCGGCGAGGTGCTCGACTTCCTCGAGGCGGCCCGCCGCGCCGGCATCGGGTTCGTCCTCACCCGCCACGAGGCGACGGCGTCCTTCATGGCCGACGTGAGCGGCCAGATCCAGCGCCGCCCCGGCGTGTGCGTCTCGACCCTGGGCCCCGGCGCCGTCAACATGACGCTCGGGGTGGCGAACGCCTACCTCGACCGCTCCCCGCTCATCGCGATCACGGGCGCGCACGCGCGAGCCGCGGAACCCTACGCCACCCACCAGAAGCTGGACCTGAACGCCGTCTACCGGCCGTTCTCGAAGCTCGCCCTCACCCTCGACGGCGTGGACACGGAGGGCAAGGTGCGGCGGGCCATTCGCGCGAGCCTCACCCCGCGCATGGGCCCCGTCCACATCGCGCTCCCCAGCGACGTGGCCCGCAGCCCGGATCGGGAGACCGGGGAGTCGGCCTCCGTCGCCCGGGAGCCCGACCCGATCCCGCCCGCGCCCGAAGACGCGATCGAGGCGGTGGCCGCAGAGATCGCCCGCGCCCGCCGGCCCGTGGTGATCCTGGGCCTCGACCTCGAGCCGCGCCTGGGCGACGCGGTCCGGGATCTGGTCGAGGCCCTGGGAGCGCCCGTCTTCGTCACCCCGAAGGCGAAGGGGATGCTGCCCGAGGACCACCCGCTCTTCCACGGCGTGTGCGCGGGCGTCGCGGGGGACGGCGTGATCGTCGAGTTCCTCGCCCGCGCGGACCTGCTGGTCGGCCTCGGCTTCGAGCCCGTCGAGTCCGACAAGCTCTGGCACCAGACGATGAAGCTGGTCGCTCTCAACCCGACGTCGATCGCGGCCGGCGCCTACCGGCCCCATCGCGAGGCCGTGGGGGACCTCGCCCATTCGCTGGCTTCGCTCCGGCGGCGGAAGCTCGGGCGGTTCGCGTGGCCGGAGGAGGACCGGCGGCGGCTCGAGGAGGACCTCCTGCGCGCGCTACGGCCCCCGGCCCCGCCCGCCGGCCTCTCTCCCTACGAGCTCACCCGGCGCCTGCGCGAGCTCTTCCCGCGAGACACCGTGTTCGTCACCGACGTCGGCTCCGTCAAGGCCGTCACCACCCAGGCCTGGACGACGTACGAGCCCTTGACGTTCTTCGAGTCGAACGGCCTGTCGGCCATGAGCTACAGCTTCCCGGCGGCGATGGCCGCGCGGTTGCAATTCCCCGACCGCCCCGTGCTCTGCACCGTCGGCGACGGCGGCTTCGGCATGACCTTCGCGGAGCTGGAGACCTGCCTGCGCGAGGGGATCCATTTCGTCACCGTCGTCTACAACGACGACGGCCTCAGCCAGATCGCGGCGGCCCAGCGCAGGAGGGGCTACCCGAGCCACGGCGTGCGGTACGGCGCGGTCGACTTCGCCGCCGTCTCCGCGGCGCTCGGGGCCTGGGCGCGCCGCGTCTCCACGATGGGGGAGCTGGACGCGGCGGTCCGGGAGGCCCTCTCCGCCGACCGCCCCGCCGTCATCGACGCGGTCGTGGACCCCAGGGAGTACGACGTCCAGCAGGGGGCCAGAAAGCCCGCCCCGAGCGTCATCGACGAGGTCCCATGAAGAGACCGGCGGCGGTCAGCACCAGAACCCTACCCCCCCGGTACCGCGACGCCCTCGTCGTGTACTATTTCCAGGAGCGCGACCTGAAGGAGCCGGCGCAGATCCTCGGGATCGCCGAGGGCACCCTCAAGGCCAACCTCCACCGCGGTCGCGAGCTGCTCAGGCGCCGGTGCGAGATCCTCGCTCCTCGGCCGGGCGACCCCGTTCCGGAGGGAACGTGATGACGAAGGAGCTCGACCGCATCCTTTCCTCGGACGACTCCCTCGAGCCCTCGTCGGGGTTCGCAGGGGCGGTCATGAGCGCGGTCCGAAGGCAGGAGGCCGAGCCCCCTCCCCTTCCTTTTCCCTGGCCCCGATTCATCGTCGGCCTCGTCGCTTGCGCGACCATGGCCGCCGCCGGAGCCGCTCTCGTGCCCCGAGTCGAGCCGATCCTCCTGGCCGTGGTCGCCCCCCTGGCCGCGGTCGGCCCGGAGCTGGCCTGCGCGGGGCTCGCCCTGATCGTGAGCGTGGGACTGGCCCGTCTCCCGGGCGTCTGCTCGCGGCTCTAGAACCACGCGGGCTCGCAGGTCGTCACGTACCTGCGCCGCACGAAGCCGGCCGAGGTCCAGATGTTCCACTGCTCGTTGAAGGCGTTGGTGTTCTTGATGGCGAGCTCCTCCTTCTGGATGATCGTGCACACGCCCTGCTTCTCGAGCTCCCCCTTGACGGCCTGCCAGTAGGCGTCACGGTCGAGGACCCGCGGGTTGCCGCCGTTGAACTCGGTCGGGCTGAACAGCTCCGGTCGGGCGGCGAGCACGCGGTCGATCGCCGTGTTGACCAGGGGGCCGAGCTGGGGCTCGCCCTCGAAGCAGTTGTCGGTCGGGTTGCTGCTGGGAGGCAGCGGGCAGGAGAAGGCGGCCGGCGTGGGGCTCGTAGCCGGAGCGGGCGTCGGGGTTGCGGGCGTCGGGTTGGCCGGCGTGTTGTTGCCGCCTCCGCAGCTCGAAACCAGGGCCCCGGCCAGAACGGCGCCCACAACGGCGAGGGAAGGAATGTGGTTCATCGCACCTCCTAATATCACACTTGAAGTAAACGTGGCTATCCTAGCCTTTCACAATGAGAAAGTAAATAAGAAACCGGGACGTGGTTCGTGTTCCTGAACCACGAGGGCAAAGGGTTCGTACTTGTGATCAGGTGGAACCCGAAAAACCTGGTGGCGCGTCAGCGCCAGCCTTGACCGGTGGCTGGCCGAAGGGTAGCCTGCCGGCATCCCAGACAGGAGCGCGCATGGACCCGATCCTCGACAAGGCCCGCGCCGGACAGAACGCCCTGGAGCAGATCGCGAACGCGATCCCCGGCTTCCAGGGATACCGGGAGAAGGAGCTGCGCCGCGACGCGGACCGCCTGCAGAGGGAGTACCTGGCCTCGCGCCTCGAGGAGTCGAGGAAGGGCCTCGACGGATTCGCGGCCGCCGCGAGCCGCGCCGGGGCGCTCGATGCGATCAACGACATCGAGACCGCGCGCAAGCGACTCGACAAGGTGGTGGCCCGCGTCCGTTACGCCGACCGCGGCTACGCGGGCTTCTTCGCCACGATCAAGGTGGACGAGGCGGCGCTCGACCGCGTCTACCGCTACGACCTCGGCCTGCTCCAGGGAGTGGAGGAGGCGCGGGCGGCGGTGGCGGCGGGCACGGCCAACCCGGCCCAGGCGGTGAAGGAGATGATCGGCCGGCTGGATGCGCTGGACGCGGCCCTCGGCGAGCGGGAATCGATTCTCAACGGGATCGGGTAAGGCGCGGAGCCTGACATACCGCAGCCCTCCCTCCCCCCGACGTGGGGGAGGATAGGAGGGGGGGTCGATGAACAATAGGGTGGGGGGTCGATAGGGCGCGGGGCCAGACGGGCAGCAGCGGTCCCCTCCCCCTCCGTGGGGAGGGTTAGGGTGGGGGGTCGATAAGGAGGGGTAGATGGCGCTCGAGGTCTTGCAGTACTTCGATCCGACGGGTCAGGAGATCGTCCACCGCGAGCCGCCCTCGGGCTCGACGAACATCAAGCTCGGGGCCCAGCTCATCGTCCAGGACAACCAGTGGGCCACCTTCTTCCGCGACGGCAAGGCGCTCGACACCTTCACCTCGGGGCGGCACACCCTCACCACCATGAACGTCCCGCTCCTGGGCAAGCTCATCGGCCTGCCCTTCGGTGGCGCCTCGCCTTTCCAGGCCCAGGTCTACTTCATCAGCCGGCAGACCTTCACGGACATGAAGTGGGGGACCAAGGAGCCGATCACCTTCCGCGACGCGGAGCTGACCATGGTCCGCCTGCGGGCCTTCGGCCGGTTCTCCATGCGGGTGGCCGACCCCGGGATCTTCCTCCAGCAGCTCGTGGGGACGCGCGGGGCCTACACGACCGGGTCGATCGAGGACTTCCTGCGGGACATCTGCGTGGCCCGCCTCAACGACCTGCTGGGCGAGACCCTCAAGACCATCCTCGACCTGCCCCGCTACTACGACGAGCTGGCGGGCGCCCTCAAGGGGCGGGTGGCGGACGACTTCGGCAAGTACGGGGTGGAGCTGGTTGACTTCCTGATCGGGGCCATCACGCCGCCCGAGGAAGTCCAGAAGATGATCGACGAGCGGGCCAGCATGGGGGCCATCGGCGACATGAACCGCTACATGGCCTTCAAGGCCGCCCGGGCGGTGGAGGCGGCGGCCACGAACCCGGGGGAGACGGGCAGCACCGCGGGCCTCGGCCTGGGGGCCGGCATCGGGATGATGATGCCGCAGATGATCGCGCAGGCCATGGGGTCGGCCGCGGCGGGAGCCGCCCGCCCCGCGGGCCCGGGCGCTCCCGCCCCCGCGGCCGGTGGTCGCAAGGAGATCGCGCCGGGCATGAGCTTCGACCAGGTGCGCGGGATTTTCGGCAACCCGACGGGCGAGGTGGTCTTCGGCAACAAGGCGCGCTGGAGCTTCGCCGACATGACGGTCGTTTTCGAAGACGGCAAGGTCACCGAGGTCAAGTTCTAACCGGCCTGGCGGTGAGCCTGCCCACGGGCGTCGAGTGGCTGGTGGACGCGCACGGGTGCGCGCCTTTGGCCCTGCGCTCCCGGGACACCCTCGCCCGCCTCTTCGAGCGCATCGTGGCCGAGCTGGCCCTGCAGCCGGCGGGAGAGGCCGTCTGGCACGTCTTCCCCGGCGAAGGCGGGGTCACGGGGCTCCTGCTCCTGTCCGAGTCGCACCTCACCTGCCACACCTTCCCGGAGCACGGCTACGCCGGGTTCAACCTCTACTGCTGCCGGCCCCGCGCGGCCTGGCCCTGGGAGGCGCGGTTGCGCGAGGTGCTCGGGGCCACGAGCGTCTCGGTGCGCCGGGTGGCGCGCGGTGAGGCGGCCGCGGCCGGCGCGGGCGAGGGCGCCGCGTGAGCGGCTACGAGGCGCGCTGCCCGTCCTGCGGCGGGCCGATCGTCTTCTCGCTCGGCTCCACCCTGCTCAAGGTCTGCGAGCACTGCGGCTCCGCGGTGGCCCGGAAGGGCGCGGACCTGAAGGCCTACGGAAAGGTGGCCGCGCTCATTCCCACGCCCTCCGTCCTCGCCCTCGGGGTGCGCGGTGGCTACGAGGGGGCTCCACCCTTTGAGCTCGTGGGCCGGCTGCAGCTCGACTACGGAGCGGGGACCTGGGACGAGTGGCTGATGGCCTTCTCGGGCGGCACCTGGGCCTGGCTCTCGGAGTCGCAGGGGAAGTTCCACTACATGGGCGTGGCGGCGGTCCCGCCGGTTCCCGAGTTCGAGGACCTGCAGGTGGGCCAGACCATCGACCTCGGCCCGCCGGGGACGTTCGTGGTGTCGGAGGTCCGCACCGCCCGCTTCGTCACCGCCCAGGGCGAGCTGCCTTTCGACGTGGAGCCGGGCAGCGCCCTGCACTACGCCGACCTCTCGGGCCCGGGCGGCCAGTTCGGCACCCTCGACTATGGGACCGGGAGCACCGCCGAGTCCCTGTACGTCGGCCGCGAGGTGAGCCTCGACGACCTGGGCATGCGCGGCCTGCCCGAGGCGGAGGAGCGCCGGAAGAAGGCCACCGGGGAATCGCTCTCCTGCCCGAACTGCGGGGGACCGCTCGAGATCCGGGCCCCCGACCAGACGCAGCGCGTGGCCTGCCCCTACTGCGGCTCGCTCCTCGACGCCACGAAGGACCTGGCCGTGCTCGAGGCCATGTCCTCGGTGTCCGTCCAGCCGCAGATCCCCCTGGGCACGAAGGGGACGATCCAGGGCGTCGAGTGGACGGTCATCGGCTTCATGGAGCGCAGCGTTACGGTCGAGGGCGTGCGCTACCCCTGGCAGGAGTACCTTCTCTACGAGCCGCGGCACGGGTTCCGCTGGCTCGTGGAGGCGAAGGGCCACTGGTCGTTCGTGGAGCCCATCGCGGCGGGAGACCTGCAGGAGCCGGGCTACAACGTCTATGGCTACCGCGACCGGACTTTCAAGCACTTCCAGGGCGGCTTCGCGAACGTCGATCACGTGGTGGGGGAGTTCTACTGGGCGGTGGCGCGGGGCGACCAGACCCAGAGCCACGACTTCGTCAGCCCCCCCTTCATGCTGTCCTCCGAGCGGGACGAGTCCGAGATCAACTGGAGCTTCGGTACCTACACCCCGCCGGACGAGGTCTGGAAGGCGTTCCGCCTGGTGGGCGGGCCCCCGCGGCCCGAAGGGGTCGCTCCCCACCAGCCCTCGCCGTTCGCGGGCCGGGTGGGGCGGGTCTGGTCGTCGGCCGTCCTCGCCATCGGCGTGGTCTTCTTCATCTATCTCACCTTCCTCTTCGGGGGCGGGCGCACCGTCCACCATCAGTCGGTGGCCGTCCCGCCCACCGCGGTCTCCGGCTCGCCCGAGGCGGCGCTCTTCACGGACCGCTTCTTCCTCGACCGGACGGGGAACCTCGAGGTCAAGGTGCAGGCGCCGGTGAGCAACTCCTGGCTCTACCTGGACGGCGCCCTCATCAACGAGGAGAGCGGGGAGGTCGACGAGTTCGACCTCGAGGTCTCCTACTACGCGGGCGTCGACAGCGACGGCTCCTGGTCGGAGGGAGGCCAGGGGGCGCGGACCTATCTGGCCGCGGTCCCGCCGGGGCGCTACGTCCTGCGCCTTGCCCCGCAATGGGAGGCGGGCCACCCCGTCTCCGCGTACGACCTCGAGGTGCGGAGCCGGGTGCCGCGCTTCTACCAGTTGGCGCTGGCCGCGCTGGTCCTGCTCTTGTGGCCGATCGTGCTGTCGTGGAGGTCGTTCCGCTTCGAGATGGAACGCTGGTCGGAGAGCGATCACGCCTGGGTCAGCTCGGGCGCAGGGGAGGACGACGAATGAGGACGCGAAGATCATGAAGGGCTACGGCTTGTTCGCGTTGGCGGTGTTGAGCCTCTACGGGGTGTCGGCCTGGAAGGGCTGGGAGATGGGGTCGGCCAAGCGCGGGCTCATCCCCGCCAGCGTACGGTCGGCTCCCGGCGGGTATCGTTCCTACGGCTACTGGCGAGGAGGCAAGTGATGGAGCAGTGGATCGCGAACCATGCAAGGGCCGTGGTGGACTCCGTTCTCTATTCCGTCATCGGCGCGGCCGTCCTCCTGGGGGCCTTCTGGATCATCGAGAAGATCCTGCCCTTCTCCCTCCGGAAGGAGATCGCCGAGGACCAGAACGTGGGCCTGGGGATCATACTGGGGGCGTTCATCCTGGGGCTGTCGCTGATCATCTCGGCGGCGATCAGGGGCTAGAACGCGCTCTCCGCTCGTCTACCTGACCGTCCTCGTCGTCGCCACCTGCGGGCTCGTGTACGAGCTGGTGGCGGGGACGCTGGCCAGCTACGTGCTCGGCGACTCGGTCACCCAGTTCTCCACCGTCATCGGCGTGTACCTGTCGGCCCTCGGCCTGGGCTCCTGGCTCTCGCGGTACGTGCAGCGCGGCCTCGCCCGGCGCTTCGTGGAGGTCGAGCTGGCGGTGGCCCTCCTGGGCGGTGCTTCCGCCCCCCTCCTCTTCCTGGCCTTCGGCTACCTGCCGGACTTCTTCCGGCCGGTGCTCTACGCGATGGTGGTCCTCGTGGGGACGCTGGTGGGCCTGGAGATCCCCCTGGTCATGCGCCTCCTGCGCGAGACCGTCGACTTCAAGGAGCTGGTGGCCAAGGTCCTGACCTTCGACTACCTGGGCGCGCTCTTCGCCTCCCTGCTCTTCCCGATCCTGCTCGTGCCGCGTCTCGGCCTGGTGCGCACGTCGATCCTCTTCGGCCTCGCCAACGCGGCGGTCGGCCTCTGGTCGACCTGGCTCTTCGCCCCCCTCATGGGGGCGGTGACCGACCTGCGGGTCAAGGCGGGGGCGGTGCTCCTGGCCCTCACGGTCGGCTTCGCCTACTCGGAGCGGATGACCGATCTCGCGGAGGAGGGGCTCTACGCGGATCCGGTGGTGCTGGCCAAGAGCACGCCCTACCAGCGCATCGTGCTGACCCGGCACCGGGACCAGTTCCAGCTCTTCTTGAACGGCCAACTGCAGTTCTCCTCGGTGGATGAGTACCGCTACCACGAGGCCCTCGTCCATCCCGCCTTCTCGCTGCGACCCGGCGCGCGGCGCGTCCTGGTCCTGGGCGGGGGAGACGGCCTGGCCGTCCGCGAGATCCTGCGCCACCCCTCGGTGGCCGAGATCGTGCTGGTGGACCTGGACCCGGAGATGACGCGCCTCGCGGTCGAGAACCCGCTGCTGCGCGACCTCAACCGCTCGTCGCTCCTCGAGCCGCGCCTGCGCGTGGTGAACGAAGACGCCCTCATCTGGCTGGGGCGGGAGGGGAGCGGACTTTTCGACGTGGCTTTCGTCGACTTTCCGGACCCCCACAACTTCTCCCTGGGGAAGCTCTACACCACGCGCTTCTACGGCCTCCTGCGGGCCCGGCTCGACCCCGAGGGAGTGGTGGCGGTGCAGAGCACGTCGCCTCTCATGGCCCGCCGGTCTTTCTGGTGCATCAACCGGACGCTGGAGGCGGCCGGGTTCCGGGTCCGGCCGTACCACGCGCTCGTTCCGTCCTTCGGCGAATGGGGATTCGCCCTCGCCGCGCTCCGCCCGTTCGACGTGCCGACCGTCCCGCCGCCGGGCCTGCGCTACCTAGACGGCCCGACCCTCGCGTCGCTCTTCGTCCTCGGCCCCGACATGGCCCCCGTCGACGCCGAGGTCAACCGCCTCAACAACCAGGCCCTCGTCCGCTACTACGAGGAAGAGTGGAGGAGGTGGAACTAGTGCGACGAGGCACCGATGGAGGCCCCTAGGCCATGAGCCGCCGTGACGTGCTCAAGGGCCTCACCGGGCTGGCCCTCACGGCGTGCCGGCGGGGCGGAGCCGGCCCGCTCGAGGGCCGACGAGCGATCGCGGGGGCGATCGTGGGCGGGTCCCAGGGGCGCGGTCATCGCTTGCGCGAAGGCTTCCGGCCCCGGCCCGAGTCAGCGGAGGACGTGGACATCGCCATCCTGGGCGCGGGCGTGGCCGGGCTCTCGGCCGCCTGGGCCCTCGAGCGTGCGGGCTTCCGCGACTACGTCGTGCTCGAGCTGGAGGACGTGCCCGGGGGGACCGCGCGCTCGGGGGCGAACGCGGTGACGCCCTACCCGTGGGGCGCCCACTACGTGCCCGTCCCCTCGCCGCGCAACCGGCCCCTGGTGGCCCTGCTCGAGGAGGTGGGGGCGGTAGCGGGGCGCGACGCGAAGGACCGGCCGGTCTACGCGGAGAACGTGCTGTGCCGCGAGCCGGAGGAGCGGGTCTACTTCCGCGGCCACTGGTACGAGGGTCTCTTCCCGCGGGCCGGCGCGAGCGCGTCGGACCTCGCGCAGTTCCACGCCTTCGAGGACGACATGAAGCGCTGGTCGCGCTGGCGCGATGCGCGGGGCCGGCGCGGCTTCGCCATCCCGCGGGCCACCGGCTCCGACGCGGGCGAGATCCGCGCCCTCGACCGGATCTCGATGGCCGAGTACCTGGCGCAGCACGGCTGGGACTCCCCGCGCCTGCGGTGGTTCGTCGAGTACGGCTGCCGGGACGATTTCGGGACGGTCCTGGCCGGGACCTCGGCCTGGGCCGGCATCCACTATTACGCCGCCCGCCTCGAGGACGGGGCCGAGGAGCCGGCCGAGTTCCTCACCTGGCCGGAAGGAAACGGACGCCTGGTCGCGCATCTCACGGGCCTCGTGGGGAAGCGATTGCGCACCGGAGCGCTGGTGACCGACGTCGCGCCCGGGCGTGACCGCGTCGAGGTGACGTGCTACGACGAGGCGGCGCGGCGCGCCGTCGCCCTGCGGGCCCGACAGGTCGTCTTCGCGCTGCCGCGGTTCCTGGCCGGGTTCCTGATCGCGCCCTGGCGCCTGGACCGGCCGGCCTTCCTCGGGGAGGCGGTCTACGGCTCCTGGATGGTCGCGAACCTGACCCTGCGCGACCGGCCGTTCTCCCACGGCTTCCCCCTGGCCTGGGACAACGTGATCTACGACAGCCCGTCGCTCGGGTACGTGGTGGCCACGCACCAATCGGGGCGCGACCACGGGCCGACCGTCCTCACCTACTACCTGCCGATCCTGGACCCCGACGCGCGGAAGGGCCGGGAGCAGCTGCTCGCCACGACCTGGGAGCAGTGGGTAGAGACGGTCCTGGCCGACCTCGGCCCCGCGCATCCCGGCCTGGCCGACCTGGTCGAGCGGATCGACGTCTACCTCTGGGGCCACGCGATGGTCCAGCCCAGGCCGGGCTTCTTGTGGAGTGACGCCCTCGCGGCCGCGTCGCGCCCGCTCGGCCGCGTCCACTTCGCCCACACCGACCTGTCGGGCATGGCCCTCTTCGAGGAGGCGCAGTACTGGGGGATCCGGGCCGCGGAAGCGATCCTGCGGGAGCGGGGCCTCGCGTTCCGCTCGTGGCTCGAAGCCTGACGAGTCGTTGGGCCCGAGGTCATATGGGCGGCCGCTTCGCGCCACCAATACCGAAGAAGATAGGGAGGCGGGATCGACCATGAAGACCAGAAGCAGAGCCGCGGGCGTGGTGCTGACGTTGATGGTGGCGTGGGTGGCCCCCCTGCGGGCCCAACCGGCCCAGCAGGTCGCCGAATGCGAGGGCGGCCCGCTGGCCGTCGTCGCCCAGCTCCTGAGCCTGGCACCCGAGCAGGCTCAGGCGCTCGCGCAGTCGCTGCGGGAGCGCCAGGAGGCCCTCGCGCCGATCCAGCAGGAGATCGCCCGGCGCGAGCAGCGGATCCGCGAGCTGATCGCCTCGGGCGGCGATCCCGCCGAGATCGGGAGGCTGGTCATCGAGATCCAGCAGCTCCGCCAGCTCGCCGAGGCGGCGCAGGCCGCCTTCCTGGCGCGCTTCCAGTCCCTGCTCAACGAGGAGCAGGGGCGGCGCTGGCAGCAGGTCCAGGTCGCGGCGCGGCTCCAGCCGGCGCTCCCGGCGTTCCAGGCGCTGTCGCTGCTGTAGTAAAGGTGTCGGAACGGGCTAGACTGCGCGGCGATGTCGAGGGCCCGGCTGGAGGGCGAGCTGGCGAACCTCCACCCGGCCAGCTTCGGCTGGGCCCTCGGCTGCTGCAAGGGCGAGCGCGGGGAGGCGGAGGACGTGCTCCAAGCCGCGTACCTCAAGGTGCTGGAAGGGCGCGCCCGCTACGACGGGTGCTCGGCGTTCAAGACCTGGCTCTTCGCCGTCATCCGCCGGACGGCGGCGGAGAGGCGGCGGCGGAGCTGGATGCGGGCCCTGGCCCTCGACCACTGGCTGACCGGCCGCGCGGTCCCGGCGCCGCCGCCCGACCCCGAGCGCCTGGCTTGCCGTTCGGAGGCGGCGCGGCGGCTGCGCGACTCACTGCGGGCACTGCCCGCTCGTCAGCGGGAGGTGTTGCATCTGATCTTCTACCAGGACCTCTCGCTCCAGGAGGCGGCGCAGGTGGTGGGCATCTCGGTGGGGAGCGCCCGGACGCACTACCATCGTGCCAAGCTGCGGCTCCGCCAGTTGCTCGACGCGCGGGGGCGATGACGATGTGGGACGACGACGAAGAGGCCGATCTGCGGGAGGCCTTCGCGGCTTTGCGCCGCGAGGACGCGGAGAAGGCGCCCCCGTTCGAGGCAGTGCTGGCGGGCGCGGGCGCCGCGCGTGGCCGGCGCGGCCTGGCGCCGCTGCTGGGCGGCCTGGCCGCGGTCTCGGTGGCGGCCACCGTGTTCTCGGTGTTGACCGTGCGCCGTTCGGCGCCGACGCCTCCGCCGATGGCTTCGATCGAGCAGTGGACCGCGCCCACGGATTTCCTGCTAAGGACGCCGGGACACGAGATCCTGGAGACGGTGCCCCGCATCGGAGCGCGGCCATCCCTCGCGCTGCCCGAGGACCCGGCCGCGATCAGGTCTCTTCCCAAATGAAGGAGCATGTCGCCATGAAGGGTGTCTCGTCCTTGGCCGTGATCGCACTCCTGGTCCTCGCCGTGGAGGCGCGCGCCCAGCCGCCCGGACCCGGTCAGGATCCGCTCGCCCCCTACGTCTTTCCCCCCGACCTGGTCATGCGGCACGCCCCCGAGATCGGTCTCGACGAGAGGCAGCGTGCGGCCATCAAGGAGCTGGTGGTCAAGATGCAGGTCAGGTTCCTGGACCTGCAGTGGGACCTCCAGGCCGAGTCGGAGAAGATGGCCCGGCTGCTCCAGGCCAGCCCGGTCGACGAGGCCGCCGTGCTCGCGCAGGCCGACAAGGTCATGGGGATGGAGCGGGAGGTGAAGAAGGCCCACCTTTCGCTCCTGGTGCGGATCAAGAACCTGCTGACCGATGCGCAGCGCGAGAAGCTGATGGAGCTGCGCCGCCGCGGCGAGGGCGGTCCCTAGCCCGCTTCGAGGAGCCGCGGCGCGGTGGGCGGGGGCGTACAATCGCCGGCGTGGCCGACCCGCCCGCCCGCCCGATCGGCCGGAGCACCGGGGCGCCCGGACCCTGGCTGGTCTCGGCCCGCTGGGACGTGGCGGTCTTCGGCGGCTCCGCTCTCCTCGCCTTCGGCCTGCTGCTCATGGGCCGGCTCACCGGCCTCCTCGACGGGGCGGTTCCATCATGGGCCTGGATCGCCACCGTGGTGTTCGTGGACGTGGCCCACGTGTGGGCGACCGCCTACCGCGTGTACCTCGACCCCGACGAGGTGCGGCGGCGGCCGGGCCTCTACCTGGGCATCCCGATCGGGGCCTACGCGGCCGGGGTCGTCCTCTACTCCGTCGGCTCGGCGGCGCTGTTCTGGCGCGTGCTGGCCTACGTGGCGGTCCTGCACTTCGTGCGGCAGCAGTACGGCTGGGTGGCCCTCTACCGCCGCCGGCTCGGGGTGCGCTCCACGGCCGACCGCGTCCTCGACGACGCGGCTATCTATAGCGCGACCCTCTATCCGCTCCTCTACTGGCACGCCCACCTTCCACGCGAGTTCGAGTGGTTCATCACGGGCGACTTCATCCCGGGCTTGCCGAAGTCGGCCGCGCACCTGCTCCTGCCCATCCATCTCGCGATCACCGCCGTCTACGCGCTGCGTCAGGTGCAGCTTCAGGCGACCGGCCGGCCCGTGAGCGCCGGGAAGAACCTGATCGTGGCCACGACCTGGCTGTCCTGGTACGTGGGGATCGTGGTCCTGAACTCGGACTTCGCCTTCACCGTGACCAACGTGCTGGTCCACGGCATCCCGTACCTGGCCTTCGTCTGGGTCTGGGGACGGGCCCGCTTCGCCGACTCGAGGGCAGCGCTCGCGCGCGTCTTCCGACCGCACGCCTGGCCGCTCTACCTCGCCCCGCTCCTCGTGGCGGCCTGGCTCGAGGAATGGGGCTGGGACCGCCTGGTCTGGCACGAGCGGGCCGCCCTCTTCCCGGGACCGGCCATCTTGCCCGGGCCGGAGGCCCTCGCCCTCCTCGTTCCCCTGCTGGCCCTACCCCAGGCCACGCACTACGTCCTCGACGCGTGGGTCTGGCGCGTCCGCCCCGAGAACCCCGACCTCGCGCGTCAGCTCGGGTTCTGACGGGCGGCGGTCCTCAATACCCCCGCACCTTGTCGACGACGTTGAGCAGCGGCAGCCCGGAGCAGTAGCGCCGGACGTTCTCCACCACGAGGGCCACCAGGCGCACCTGCCGTATCGGCGCGTTCCCGGCGTTGTGCGGCGTGATCACCAGGTTGGGGCAGTCCCAGAGCGGGTGCTCGGCCGGCAGGGGCTCCGGAGTCGTGACGTCCAGGCCCGCCCCGCGGATCCAGCCCTCCTTGAGGGCCCGGGCCAGGGCCTCCTGGTTGACCAGGCCGCCTCGGGAGACATTCAGGAAGTAGGCCGTCTTCCTCATGCCGTGGAAGAAGGCTTCGTTGAACATCCCCACCGTCTCCCGGGTGTGCGGGGCGCAGCTCACCAGCACGTCCACCTGCCGGCTCATTTCCATGAGCCAGGCCGGCTCGCGCAGGTCCGCCACCCACTCGGGCCTCGGCAAGGGCTTGGGGTCCACCGCCAGGACTCTCATGCCGAAGCCGTAGTGCGCCCGCCTCGTGATCTCGGTCCCGATCCCGCCCAGCCCGACCACCCCCAGCGTCTTCTGGTAGAGGTCGTCCAGGGGCGCGGTGCCGGTGCGCGCCCACCGGCGCTGCCGGAAGTTCGGGATCGAGTCCTGGGCGAGGCCGCGGGTGAGGCTCAGGAGCATGCCGAAGGCCGTCTCCGCGATCACGGGCGCGAAGACCCTCTGCATGTTGGTCAGGACGCACGGATGCTCCATCAGCTCGCGCGGGAGCCGCTCGACTCCCGCGGCCCAGTGTTGAACCCACTTGAGCTTCCTCGCGGCGACCACGGTCTCGGGGTCTGGCTCTCCGAGGATCACCTCGGTCTCCGCGGCCGCGCTCCGGAGCTCCGCCGGGTCTCGGGGCACGATCAGCTCGGCGTTCGTGCCGGCCTGCCGGATGCTTTCGATCTCCGCGGGTAGGAGGCGCGTGGCCAGCAGGATCCGGATCGGCTTCGCCGAGGGCGAGGGCTCGAAGCGCGGGTACAGCGGCTGGACCACCGCATCGGCGGAAGCCGGCTCGGCGCCCGCGGCGAGCAGGGTGCCCCCTGCGGTCAGACCCGCCAGGAAACCACGGCGAGAGAATTCCTGCGACATGGCTTTCTCCTGTGCTCTTGGGCGTTACCGAGGCCGAGCGGCGGGCCGATCCCTGCAGATCGGGCAGTTCTGCATCCGGGGCTCCCTGCCGAAGGTGAGGAGCGCGGGACCGAGGACCTGGCTGGTGTCCGTGAGGAGCACGGACAGGGTCAGGGTGCGGCCGTCGGTCCGCCCCGAAAGACGCGCCGGGTGGAGGATGCCGCGGTCGATCGGGTAGGCATCGACATTCCACTGCCCGGCCACGTCGAAGCGGCCTTCGGAATCGAGGGGAATGGGGCCGGGCACGTCGCCGAGGGTGCAGCCGATGTGGGCGTGGGCTCCGTCGGTGCGCACGATGAGGCCGGCGTCCTCGCCGCCCCATGTCCCCACGGGTACGGTGTCCAGCTCCATCCGCGAGGATTCGCAGGCTCCGGCCACGAACAGGGCGAGGACCAGCACCACCCTCCGGCGCATGGAGGGATCATACCGAAAGGACCCGGGCACGGGTGGCCGGAGTCTAATCTCCAGTCCGGTTGTGGGACGACTCGTGACCACTGGCGGGCAGTCCCGGGTACCGAAGCCGCGGGGGTCGTCGTGGCAAGCCGCTAAGGGCGGACACGTTGCGTCAAGAGAGAGACCTGGCATCGGGTTTGATTCACGAGATGAGACGAGGAGATCGCCATGAAGTCACGAGGACTGATCCTGATCGCGGCACCATCGTCTTCTACAAGATCCTGGACGATGGCAGCGGCCCCCGGGTCGCCGGCAAGGACACGAGCGTCCTGGTCGGTCCGAAGCTGGAGGGAAAGGTGCTCTCCTTTCAGGTCAAGGGCCAGAACGACACGCTCATCGGCTTTCAAATGGAGCTCACCGGAAGCGGCGAAGGCGAGCTGAAAGGGAAGGCGACGCAGACGGGCGGTGGGGCGCCTCCCCCCGTCAAGATGACACGAGAGCGGTAGCGTCCGGTCTCCATGAGCCTGGTCCTCGCCTTTCGCCGCTTGCGGCAGCAGCCGGGCTTCTCGGCCGCGGCCGTCGCCACCCTGGCCCTGGGCCTCGGGGCCACGACCGCCATCTTCAGCGTCGCGAGCGCCGTCCTGCTTCGCCCTCTCCCGTACCCCGAAGCGGACGGGCTGGTGATGATCGAAGGCCACTACCTGAAGCTGGGCATGGACAACCTCGGAGCGTCGGCCCCCGAGCTTGTCGACTACCGTGCGGCGCGGTCCTTCGAGGGGATGGCCGCGTTCCGCAACCTGGACCTCAACCTCGCCGACGGAGGCGAGCCCGAGCGGGTGACGGTCGCGCAGGTCACCGCCTCCCTCTTCCCGCTGCTGCGCGTGGCTCCGCAGCTCGGACGGCCCCTGGGGCCGGAGGAGGAGGGGCCCGGGGCGGACGCGGTCGTCCTGCTGAGCGACGCCTTGTGGCGGCGGCGGTTCGGTGCCGATCAGGCCGTGGTGGGGCACGCGGTTCACCTCGACGGCGGGAGCTGCGTCGTGGTGGGGGTCATGCCGCCCGGGTTCGAGTTTCCCCACCCGAGCTTCCGCTTCGGCCGGCGCGCCGACCTGTGGGTCCCCCTGGCCCTGACCCCGGAGCAGCGGGCCGACCGTTCGACCTACAGCCTGCGCGTGATCGCGCGTCTCGCCCCCGGGGTCCCGCTCGCGGCGGCCCGGGCGGAGATGGACGCGGTGGGGCGCCGCCTGGAGGAGCAGTACCCGCGCGATTACCGCGGCCCGCGCGGCGAGGACGGGGGCTGGCGCGTGAGCGTGGTCCCCTTCAAGGACGAGGTGGTGGGGGACGCCGGGCGCCGCCTGGGGGTCCTGCTGGGGGCGGTGGCCGTTCTGCTCCTGATCGCCTGCGTCAACGTGGCCGGCCTGTTCCTCGCACGGGGGCTCGCGCGGCGGCGGGACTTCGCGGTTCGCCTGGCCCTCGGGGCACGCCGGAGCCACCTGGCCCGGGAGGCCCTCGCGGAGAGCCTCCTCCTCGCGCTGTTCGGAGGCGCCCTGGGCCTTCTCCTCGCCTCGTGGGGGACGGGGCTACTCGTCGCTTTCGGGCCCGCGAGCCTCCCCCGCCTGGCCGAGGTCTCGCTCGACGGCCGCGTGCTCGCTTTCGCTCTCCTGCTCTCGCTCGCCACCGGGATCGCCTTCAGCCTGCTGGCTCCCCTCTCCGCGTCTCGCGCTCCCCTTCGGGAATCCCTGGGGGCGGGCGCGGCACCCCCGTCCCGGCGCGGTCCGGGGCGGTTGCGGCAGATGCTGGTCGTCGCGCAACAGGCTCTTGCGCTCGTGCTCCTCGTGGATGCGGGGCTGCTCCTGCGAACCCTCCACCACCTCCAGACGGTCGACTCCGGCTTCGCGGCCGAAGGCCGGCTGGCCCTCGAGATCGCGCTGCCGCGGTCGCGATATCCGGAAGGGCGGCAGCAGGCGGCCTTCTTCGAGCGCCTCCTGGCGCGGGTGGAGGCCCTGCCCGGAGTGGGGGAGGCCGGGCTCGTGACTCGGCTCCCCCTGACCGGGCCGGGCTTCGGCGGTCCCTTCAGCATCGAGGGACGTCCGCTCGACCCCGGGGGCCCTCCCCCCTCGGTGAGCTACCGCGCGGCGAGCGCGGGCTATCTCGAGACCATGCGCATTCCGCTGCGCCGCGGCCGTCTCCTCGCCGCCGAGGACGCCCCGCCGGCGCCTCCGGCGGCGGTCGTGAACGAGACGATGGTCCGCCTCTTCTTCCCCGGAGAGGAGGTGCTGGGGCGCCGCCTCAAGCTGGGCGCCCCCGGCTCGCCTCGTCCCTGGCTCACGGTCGTGGGCGTCGTGGGAGACGCGAGCGACCGCGGGCCGGGGTCGCTTCCCCGCCCGGAGATCTACGTTCCCTACCCGCACCAGCCGGCGGCCGCCATGACGCTCGTGGTGCGGGCCTCCGGTGACCCGCGGTTCCTGGGCGGCGCCTTGCGCGCCGCGGTGCGCGTGGAAGACCCGGAGCAGGCCGTCGCCTCCGTGCGCACGCTCGAGGAGGTGCGAGCGGAATCGGTGGCGCCCCAGAGCTTCGCGGCCGTGCTGCTCGCGGGCTTCGCGCTCCTTGCCCTCTCGCTCACGGCGGTCGGGGTCTACGGCGTGGCGGCCCACGTGGCCGGCCAGCGCACGCGGGAGCTGGGGATCCGGCTGGCCCTGGGAGCGGGGCGCCGCGAGCTGTTGAGCCTCCTCGTGTCGCAGAGCCTGGTTCTCGCCCTGGCCGGGGCGGGCCTCGGCCTCGCGGGAGCCCTCGCCTCGACCCGCGCACTCGTCAGCCTCCTCGAGGGAGTGGCGCCGACCGACCCCCCGACGCTCGCCGCCGGCGCCCTGGGGCTCGTCGCCCTCGTCGTCCTGGCCGCCTACCTGCCCGCTCGGCGGGCGTCCCGGCTCGATCCGATGTGGGCGCTCCGCAGCGAGTAGCCCAGAACTCGTTCTGGACCGAGTTCGAGCCCGATGCACGACCACTCGTGAGCTATGCTTCCTCCGGAGTGATCCACTCGGGGCCGGCCCCCTGCCGGTGCGCGGCCAGGCGATCGAGGAGCGCCTCGGGCGTGTCCGCGACCTGGACGAGCCCGCGGTTCTCCACGGAGACGAACCCCTCGGCAACCGCGTGGTCGAGGAAGCCGATCAGGCCGTCGTAGTAGCCGCCCGCGTTGAGGAGCCCGATCGGCTTCCGGTGGATCCCGAGCTGGGCCCAGGTGATGACCTCGAACACGCTCAGCGCCCCTTGGGAAAGAGCGCCATGAGCAGGCCGAATCCGGCCACGGCCAGCGAGGCGTAGCGGGCCATCTCCCACTTGCCCGCGGGGTACCGCAGGGACTCGCTGATGCTCTGGCCGGCCGGCACCGGATCGTAGTTCTCGATCTGCGCCGAGGCGTAGAAAAAGCCCAGGACGCCGAGGAGGAGGAGGACGCCCCCGAAGTTGCGCATGTCGGATCGCTCCTATTCACCCTTGAAGGCGGGTTTCCGCTTCTCGAGGAACGCCGTCGTGCCTTCCTGCTTGTCCGCCGACTCGAAGGTGATCGCCTGGGCCGTGGACTCGTAGAGGAGCCCCGCGGCGAGGGGCATCTGGCCCGAGGCGTTGAGCGCCATCTTGGCCAGGCGCACGGCCAGGGGGCCGAGGGCCAGCACGCGGTCGGCCATGGCTCGTGCGGCCTTCATCAGCTCGGAGCGGGGCACCACCTCGCTGACGAGGCCGGCCTCGAGCGCCTTCCGGGCGTCCCAGCGCGCGCCCCCGAGGATCATCTCCTTGGCCCGGCCCAGGCCGACGATCCGCGGGAGGCGCTGCGTCCCTCCGGCCCCGGGGATGATCCCCAGGCTCGGCTCGGGCAGGCCGAAGACCGCGTGCTCGGCCGCCACCCTCAGGTCACAGGCCAGGGCCAGCTCGCAGCCCCCTCCCAGCGCCACTCCGTTCACGGCCGCGATCACCACCGCGTCGTGGCTCTCCACCTCGGTCATGAGGCGCGAGTTCATCGAGGCCAGGGCGTCGTCCCGGCGCCGCTCGCGGAGGCCGTGGATGTCCGCCCCCGAGACGAAGGCTTTGTCACCCGCGCCCGTGACGATGAGGACGGTCGAGCGGGCGGTCCGCACCTCGCCCAGCGCCCGGTGGAGTTCTGACACCGTCGGGCCGTCGAGGGCATTGCGGACTTTGGGCCGGTTCACGGTGAGGACCGCGACCCGGCCTTCGAGGCTCAGCAGGAGGTTGCGGTAGGCCATCTACTTCTTCCCCGGGTAATCATAGACACCACGCCCGCTTTCCTCACGCCGGGATCTTACCCTGACTCGGTTTGCGGCACGGCCGGGGTTATGATTCGCGCATGAGAGCGGAGCCTTCCATGGCGCAGCATTCCCCTCCCCCGACGTGGGGAGGGATAGGGTCTTTTAGACGGGATTCGTTGCGAAACGGTCAGGATTTTCGTTGAGAGCGGGCAGCAAGACGAATTGGCGGAGCTTGAGGCCAGCGATGAGCGTGAGGCGGCCGAAGGTGGTCAAGTGGTAGCGGTAGGTG